>Ga0256841_1000479_pt1 | contig 41498 bp, 38 predicted proteins | sample 356308metaG_FD_185971 | JGI IMG/M metagenome (GOLD analysis project Ga0256841, IMG submission 185971) | Hydrothermal vent microbial communities from Mid Atlantic Ridge, Atlantic Ocean - 356-308 | ecosystem: Environmental > Aquatic > Marine > Hydrothermal vents | place: Atlantic Ocean: Mid...
CGGCTGAAGATCGCCCGGCGCCTCAGCGAACAGCGGCCCGGCGGACGACCGCCGCTGCAGATCTGCCTGCAGGTGAACGTCTCGCGGGATCCGGCCAAGGCCGGCGTCGCCCCCGAGGCCCTGCCGGAACTGGCCGCCGCCGTGCGGGAGCTGCCCAACCTGCGACTGCGGGGCCTGATGACCATCCCGGCCCGGGAGACGGATCCCGCGCGTCAGCGCCTGCCCTTTCGCCACCTGCGCGAGCTGTACGAGGCCCTGCGCGCCGAAGGACTGGTGCTGGACACCCTGTCGATGGGCATGAGCGGCGATCTGGAGGCGGCCATCGCCGAAGGGGCGACCCTGGTGCGGGTGGGCACGGCCATCTTCGGTCCCCGCCACGCCTGAAACCGCTCAAATCATGCCCACGCCTGCCGACATAATGTGATGTTGTTCACAATTTTTATGGCAAACTGCCCGTTCCATCCCGGAATGTCACACTTGTCCGACCGGAAGCGACCCATGCTCAACCGCCATCCCCACCTGCTGCGCCTGCTGCTGTTCATGCCTTTGTGCCTCGTCTCGCCCCTGCGGGCCGATCCCGCAGACAAACCGGCACCGCCCATCGTCGGCGCCGGCGCCCATTTCGCCTGGGTGATCTTCAACGAACTGAAACCGGAACTGGAACGGGCCAGCGGCCGGCACCTCGAACTGCACGGGCGCCATTCGGCCCTCGGCATGGGCTGCAGTGCCGGGCTCAAGAACGCCGCCCGCCACAGCCCCATGAACGAAACCTTCGGTTTCGTCTGCTGCGCCATCGACGACGCCGAACTGGCCCGGCGCGGCCTGGTGCTGCATCCGCTGGCCCGCGAACCGCTGCTGATCCTGGTCAACGCGGCCAACCCCGTGCGCAACCTCGGCACCGAACAGGTGCGGGCCATCTTCCGCGGCACGATCCGCAACTGGCGGGAAGTGGGCGGTCCGGATCAGCCCATCGTGGTCGTCACCCGTCTGCACTGCAAGCAGCGCCCCGGTCACTGGAAGCGGATCCTGCCCCGGGCCGAGGACTTCCGGCGCGACCGGATCGACGTGGCCAGCGCCGAGGAGATGGTGCGCAAGCTCGACGATTTCCGCTGGGCCATCGGCCACCTGGGCGCCACCTGGGCTTTCCGACCCGAAGACCGGGTGCGGGCCCTGACCATCGACGGCCACGCGCCCACCGCCGCCAACCTGGCCGCCGGCCGCTATCCCTTCTACCGCCAGCTCGGCGCGGTGGTACGCGCCGATGCCCGGGGAGACGTGCTCAAGGTGATCTCGGCAGTGGAACAGAGCCGGGCCCTGCGCAAGGTGGCCCGCAAGTACGAGTTGCTGCCCCTGACCGGCAAGCGGCCTTGAGCCTGCTCCGGCCCGGCGATGCACAGCTACCGCGTCAAGCTGCTGGCCTACACCCTGGCCCTGCTGGTTCTGCTGGTGGCCTCGCTGGGCTTTACCTATCGCTATGTCTATGCCCTGATCGACGAGGAAGGCAGGCAGCACCTGGCCGCCATGGCCACCCTCCTCCACAGCCACCTGGAGGCGGAACGGCTCGACGATCTGCGCAATGCCAAGATCGTGGCCCGCTATCCGCGGGTGGGCGAATACCTGTTCGCGGTGGTCGAGATCGGCACCGAGCCCGAACCCCTGCGGATCCTCTACGAACGGGAATTCCGCTGGATGCCCGCCGACCGGTTCCTGATCCTCAGCCGCGACAACCGGATCCTGGTGGGCGATGACGCGGCCGACCTCGCGCTGCAGGTGCGCAATGCCCGTCACCGCCGCCCCGAGGGTACCTTCTACTTCTACAACCGGCGAGGCCTGCAGCACGTGGCCTATGCCCCCATCTACTACCAGAACCGTTTCCTCGGCACCGCCGCCATCGGCCGGGTGCTGGATCGCCGCTGGCTGCGGGAGCAGCCCCAGAACCGCAACGGCGTGCTGTTTCTCTCCTATGGCGGGCGCATCATCGACAGCGCCCGGACCGCCCTGGCGGGCCTGCCCATCGACGACGGTGCCACCACCGTGGAGGGCGCCGCGCACCGCTACCGGCTGACCCGCCTGCAGCTGCTGCCCGCGGTGGGCGACGTGCCCGTGTTGTGGCTGGGACTGGACGAAACGGCCCTGCGCGACCGCCTCGATCGCCACCGCCGGATCATCTTCCTGATCGCCGGCAGCAGCGCCCTGGTGATCCTGCTGTTCGGTCTGCTCATCATCCGCCAGTTCACCCGGCCCCTTTCGGAACTGGTGGCCATCACCCGGGAAGTGGCCGAGGGCCGCCTGCCGGAACTGCCCAAGTCGACGCGCCAGGACGAGATCGCCGTGCTGGCCAACCATTTCGCCGACATGCTGCAGGCCCTGCGCCGCAAGGAGGAGGAAGTGGCCCAGGCCCGCGCCGAGCTGCAGAAGACCGCCACCACCGACAGCCTCACCGGGCTGTACAACCGGCGCCATCTCGGCGAGGTATTCCCCAAGCTGCTGGCCCGGGCCCGGCGCCAGGGCAGCAGCCTGTTCGGGATCCTGATCGATCTGGACAAGTTCAAGCCCATCAATGACACCCACGGCCACATCTGCGGCGATCGGGTCCTGGAACGCTTCGCCGCCCGCCTGCGGGAACACTCCCGGGCCAACGACTACCTGTTCCGCATGGGGGGCGAGGAGTTCCTGGTTCTCACGGAAACCGGGGATCGCGCCGGGGTGGTGGCCCTGGCCGAGAAACTGCGGCAGGCCATGGCCACCCTGCGTGTGGCCTGCAACGGCCAGACCCTCGGCTTCACCATCAGCTGTGGCGTCAGCGAGGCCGATCCCCGTCTCGACACCACCGCCAGCCTGCGGGACATGCTCTCCCGCGCCGACGCCGCGCTCTACCGCGCCAAGCAATCGGGCCGCAACCGGGTATGCGTGGACGGCGAGGCACCATGCAAACCGATTGAACCGGATGCCGACACGGGGTAACGTAGCCGCCATGGACACCCTCAGCATCGGTTTCATCGGCGGCGGCAACATGGCCCGCAGCCTCATCGGCGGCATGCTCGCCGCCGGCCACCCCCCGGAGCGGATCTGCGTGGCCGATCCCGATCCGGCCACCCGCGAACGGCTGCAGCGGGAAGCCGGCATCGACACCTACACCGACAATCAGGCCGTGGTCGACCGCTGCGACGTGGTGGTGCTGGCGGTCAAGCCCCAGGTGCTCAAGGCCGTGGCCACGGCCCTCGAACCGGCCCGCCGCCCCGGCCAGCTGTTCCTGACCGTGGCCGCCGGGATCCGCACCGACTCCCTGGCCCGCTGGCTGGGCAGCGAGACCGCCATCGTGCGCGCCATGCCCAACACCCCGGCCCTGGTCCAGGCCGGCGCCAGTGCCCTGTATGCCACCCCCCGGGTCAGCGGCGCCCAGCGCGAGGCCGCCGAGTCGATCCTGCGCGCCGTGGGCCTGGTGCAGTGGGTCGACGACGAGGATCTGATGGACGTGGTGACCGCCCTCTCCGGCAGCGGCCCGGCCTACCTGTTCCTGGTGATGGAAGCCATGGAGCGGGCCGCGGTGGATCTCGGCCTGCCGCGCGAGACGGCCCGCCTGCTCACCGTGCAGACCGCCTTCGGCGCCGCCAAGCTGGCGCTGGAGATCGAGGAGGATCCGGCCGTGCTGCGGGAGAACGTCACCTCCCCCGGCGGCACCACCGAGGCGGCCCTGCGGGTGCTGGGCGAGGGCGGGCTCGAGGCCCTGTTCGAAAAGGCCATCGCCGCCGCCCGCGATCGGGCCGTGGAGCTGGCGGCCCAACTGGGCGAATGAGCGGGGCGCACGGACGATGAGCTATCTGGGCAACGCCGGCGTGTTCCTGGTGAGCGTGCTGTTCGGTTTCTTCGAGGTGCTGGTGGCCGTGCGCCTGCTGATGCAGCACGTGCGGGCCGACTTCTACAATCCCCTCGCCCAGTTCGTGGTCAAGGCCACCAATCCCCTGCTGCGGCCCCTGCGCCGGGTGATCCCGCCGCTGGGCCGCTTCGACAGCGCCTCACTGGTGCTGTGGCTGCTGTTGACCGTGGCCGAACTGTCGCTGACCCTCCTCCTGCTCGGCCGCCCGTTTCCGGCCCCCGCCGGCCTGCTGCTGTGGGCCCTGGCCGACATGCTCAACCTGCTGATCTGGATCTGGCTGTTCTGCATCTTCGTGCTGGCCATCGCCAGCTGGATCAATCCCGGCAGTTACAACCCGGCCCTGGCCCTCATGGCCCGGATCAGCGAGCCGGTGCTCAGGCCGGTGCGCCGCCTCCTGCCCCCCATGGGCGGGCTGGATCTCTCCCCCATGCTGGCCATCCTGGCCCTCTACCTGGCGCAGATGCTGCTCGTGGCCCCGCTGCGGGATCTGGCCTTCCGCCTGGCCGCCTGAGCCATGGACGCCGGCTGGTACCGCTGGCAGGACGACGTGCTGCTCCTGCAGGTGCACGTCCAGCCCCGCGCCAGCCGGGACGAGATCGTCGGCCCCCATGGCGACGCCCTCAAGATCCGGATCACCGCGCCCCCCGTCGAAGGCCGCGCCAACCGCCAGCTCACGGCCCTGCTGGCCAAGACCTTCGGCGTACCCAAGGGCGCGGTGGAACTGGCCGGCGGCGACAGCGGTCGCCGCAAGCGTTTCCGGATCCGCCAGCCGCGGCGACTGCTCGAAGGCATGGTTGCTCCGCAAAAGTGAGAACCCTGTCACAATTCCGGAAAATGGCCGGGACCCGCGAGGCCCGTGAGCCTCCGCCCGGACATCGCCATTTTCCTTTCCAGGACAACGGCTTGCGCTTTAAAATCCGGTTTCTTTCCCGGTATCTTCGCCTGTGCCGTCCCCCTCCCCCCATTAAACCCGGTGGCCAAATTGCCGCTAAACTTGTTCAGTGGGCCCGCGCCCGGCCCCGGCGGCTTGCAAAAACCGTACAATCGGTCACAATCGATCGCCGACAATAAAATCCCGTTTATTCAATCAGCTACCGCACCAGGTTCACGTAATATGGCAAGCGACCGCTTCACCGACCAGATGCAGGCCTACGGACGCTGGCGTACCGATCTGATCGGCGCCATCGATCGCTACCGGGAATGGCTCGAAGCCAACGGCATGAGCAGCCCCGAGACCGAGCTGCGGATCTTCGAGCTGGTGGAAGCCCTCAAGTCGGACCGCCTGACCATCGCCTTCGTGGCCGAATTCGCCCGCGGCAAGACCGAACTCATCAACGCCATCTTCTTCTCCGAATACGACCGCCGGCTGCTGCCCTCGGAAGCCGGGCGCACCACCATGTGCCCCACCGAGCTGTTCTACGACTCGGATGCCGACGAGAGCTACATCCGCCTGCTGCCCATCGAGACCCGCCTGGAGGAGAAGTCCATCCAGGAACACAAGCTCGAGCCCATCAACTGGACCACCATCAAGCTCGACACCAACTCGGCCGAGGCGATGGCCGAATCCTTCAAGGAAGTGATCCGCACCAAGCGGGTGCCGGCCCCGGTGGCAGCGAAACTGGGCCTGCACGATCCGGCCCAGGCCGAATCGGCCGAGATGGTCGAAATCCCCATGTGGCGTCACGCCATGATCAGCTTCCCCCACCCCCTGCTCAAGGAAGGTCTGACCATCCTCGACACCCCGGGACTCAATGCCCTGGGCAACGAACCGGAACTGACCCTCAACATGCTGCCGGCCGCCCAGGCGGTGATCTTCGTGCTGGCCGCCGACACCGGCGTGACCCAGTCGGATCTCGAGATGTGGAACAGTTTCGTCAAGCCCCTGGGCGCCGACACCAAGCACTCGCGGCTGGTGGTGCTCAACAAGGTGGACACCCTGTGGGACGAGCTCAAGGGGGAGGAGGCCGTGCAGGAATCCATCCACAGCCAGTGCAAGTCGGTGGCGCGGATGCTGGCACTGGACGAGGCGGCCATCTTCCCGGTCTCGGCCCAGAAGGGCCTGCTGGCCAAGATCCGCACCGACCAGGAACTGCTGGACAAGAGCAACATCCTGGCCCTGGAATCCATCCTCGCCCAGGACATCCTGCCCCGCAAGCAGGACATCGTGCGCGAGACCATCGTCGGCGAGATCGGCGGCATGGCCCGGGAATCCCACGACCTCGTCGCCTCGCGCCTGGCCAACACCAACCGCCAGCTCAAGGAACTCAAGGGCCTGTCGGGCAAGAACGAGGACGTGATCGCCCATCTGATGAAGAAGACCCGCGAGGAACAGGCCACCTACCACAAGTCGGTGGAGAGCTTCACCGTCAACAAGCGCATGTTCGCCGAGAAGCACGCCCAGTTGCTGAACCTGCTGAGCCTCAACAAGCTCGACCGGCTGATGGCCAAGACCCGCAAGGAGATGACCGGCACCTGGACCACCGCTGGCCTGAAGAACGCCATGAAGGAGTTCTTCGACATCGTCACCACCACCATCCGCGAGGCCAGCGCCCAGACCGATCAGATCAACACCCTGCTGCAGACCATCTACCGCCAGTTCCACAAGGAGCACGGCCTGTCCGAGGTCAAGCCCAAGTTCTTCAGCATGGCCCGCTACAAGCGGGATCTGGAACGCCTGCACCACGAGGCCGAGGCCTACCGCAAGAGCCCCGTCACCACCATGACCGAGCAGTCCTTCGTGGTGAAGAAGTTCTTCATCTCCATGGTCAGCCACGCCCGCAACACCTTCTTCCAGGCCCACCAGGAAGCCGACGCCTGGGGCAAGTCGGCCATGGCGCCGCTGGTCTCGCGCATCAAGGAACACAAGCACCAGATGGAAAAGCGCCTGGAGAGCCTGCGCAAGATCAACGAATCCCGCGACACCCTCCAGCAGCGCATCACCGAACTGGAACAGGCCGCCGCCCAGCTCTCCACCCAGCTCGCCGACATCGACGGCCTCATGCAGACCCTCGGCAAACCCCTCGAAGCCGGGAGCGAAGAAGCGGAGAAAGTGGCCTGATCGCCCTTCACAAACCCCGTTCCGAATTCCTAGTAATCCTGCTCGAGGCAGGCACAGAGCCCTTGCAGCCGGGGAGCGGTTGCGTGACCGTCGGCCGCAGGGATGCGGCCGTCGAGCCTACAGGGAGGTATTCACGGCGTGTCACGCAACCGCTCCCCGGCTGCAAGGGCGTGCCGGAGGCTGATACCCAACGGTCACTAAGTGCTCGGGATTTGCAACGTGCCGCTGATGAACCGGGATCCCTTGTCCCTTCTCCCTCTCATGCCGTAGTATTTCCACTTTCCCGTAGCCGGCCCCGTCCCGTATTTCCATGCCCGATACCCTGCCTGCCGATTCGGTCGGACTGGTCACACCGCACAAGCTGGTCTTCGACGAACCGCTGGCGCTCGACTGCGGCCGCACCCTGCCCGCCTATGAGCTGGTCTACGAGACCTATGGCGAGCTGAACGCCGAACGCACCAACGCGGTGCTGATCTGCCACGCCCTGTCCGGCGACCATCACGCGGCCGGCTATCACCGCCTGGACGATCGCAAGCCCGGCTGGTGGGAGACCTGCATCGGCCCCGGCAAGCCCATCGACACCAACCACTTCCACGTGGTCTGCCTTAACAACCTCGGCGGCTGCAAGGGCAGCACCGGCCCCATGAGCATCAACCCGGAGACCGGCAAGCCCTACGGGCCCGACTTTCCCATCGTCACGGTCCGCGACTGGGTGCGCTCCCAGGCCCGGCTGGCCGAGCGCCTGGGCATCGAACGGTGGGCCGCCGTGATCGGCGGCAGCCTGGGCGGCATGCAGGCCCTGCAATGGGCCATCGACTTCCCCGAACGCCTGCGCCATGCCGTGGTGATCGCCGCCGCCCCCAAGCTCTCGGCCCAGAACATCGGCTTCAACGAAGTGGCCCGCCAGGCCATCATGTCGGACCCGGACTTCCACGACGGCCGCTACTACGAACACGGCACCCTCCCCCGCCGCGGCCTGGCCCTGGCGCGCATGCTCGGCCACATCACCTACCTCTCCGACGAGGCCATGCGCGCCAAGTTCGGCCGCGAACTGCGCGAGGGCAAGCTCAACTTCGGCTTCGACGTGGAGTTCCAGGTGGAAAGCTATCTGCGCTACCAGGGCCAGTCCTTCGTCGAGAAGTTCGACGCCAACACCTATCTGCTGATGACCAAGGCCCTGGACTACTTCGATCCGGCCGCCGACTACGACAACGACCTGGCCCGGGCCCTGGCCCGGGCCCGGGCCGAGTTCATGGTCATGTCCTTCACCTCCGACTGGCGTTTCGCCCCGTCCCGTTCGCGGGAGATCGTCAAGGCCCTGGTGGACAGCCGCAAGGCCGTCTCCTACGCCGAGATCGAGGCCCATCACGGCCACGACGCCTTCCTGATGCCGATCCCCGACTACCTGGCCACCTTCGCGGCCTACATGACCCGGGTGCGGGAGGGCCGGCCATGACCACGCTGCGTCCCGAGCTGCGCACCATCGCCGACTGGATCGCCCCCGGCAGCCGGGTGCTGGATCTGGGCTGCGGCGAGGGCACCCTGCTGGCCCACCTGCGCCGCGAACGCCAGGTGGACGGCTACGGCCTGGAAATCGACCCGGCCAAGATCGTGCGCGCCATCGACAACGGCATCAACGTGATCCAGAGCGATCTCGACGTGGGCCTCTCGGAGTTCGAGGACGCCAGCTTCGACTACGTGGTCATGACCCAGACCCTGCAGGCGGTCCACTATCCCGACCGCCTGCTGGAGGACATGCTGCGGGTCGGCCGCGAAGGCGTCATCACCTTTCCCAACTTCGGCCACTGGCGCTGCCGCCTGCAACTGCTCGGCGGGCACATGCCGGTGACCGCCTCCCTGCCCCATACCTGGTACAACACTCCCAACATCCACCTCTGCACCCTGCGCGATTTCGAGGAACTGTGCGCCGAAAAGGGCTTCGCCATCCTCGAGCGCACGGTGGCCGACCAGGCCCACCGCAGCACCCTGGCCATGCGCCTGCTGCCGAATCTGATGGGCGAAGTGGCCCTCTACCGCTTGCGCAGCGGCTAAGACGCCACCATATCCGCCTTGTCAAGGGGATTTTCCCGGTCTTCTTGACTATGCTTTGAGTAACAGCGCCAAATATCAGTCCACGGTCCAGTTCAGGCACTGAGCCCGCCAGGGGCGGGCGGAACCCGATGAGGGTAATCAACTGGTATCGTGGTGTGGTGCGTTTGGTCAAGCCAACAACCACAACAACAATCGCGGAGGTGCATCATGATTCGATTCCTGCAAACCGGAATCCTGACCCTGTTCCTGGCCCTGGCCGGCCCGGCCCTGGCCGACGACCAGTATTCCCGCACCGTCGGCGACTACGTGGTCTATTACAATGCCTTCACCACCGACACCCTGGCCCCCCAGGTCGCCAAGCAATACGGCATCAAGCGTTCCCGCAACCGGGCCATGTTCAGCATCGCCGTGCAGAAGAAGGTGATGGGCATGCCGGGCAAGCCGGTCCACGCCAAGGTCACGGGGCGGGCCATCAATCTCAACAACCAGGTCAAGCAGCTCAAGCCGCGGGAAGTCGTCGACGGCACGGCCATCTACTACATCGGCGAACTGTCCGTCGCCCACCGGGAGACCCTCACCTTCGAATTCCGGATCCAGCCCGAAGGGACCGCCGAGCCGTTCACCATCACGTTCCGCAAGACCTTCTACACCAACTGAAACCGGCCTCGCGGCAGGGTCGGGCGAGCCCAACGCCTGCCTTGACCCTGCCGTTCATGGGGTTTCCGTCGCCTTCCTGGCGCAATATCCGGGCTAAAGCCCGACGCCGTTCTGCCGACAAATCGGCTATCATCCCTCCGGCCATGAACATGTCGCACCCACTCTCATTGCCAACGGCAGCCGTTGCCCTGTGTCCCGATGTCGTCCCGGCAACCGCCGCCCCCGCCTGCGAGTGAGGCCCGGCTCCATGCGCCTGCGCTTCTCCACCCGGCTGATCCTCAGTGTCATCCTCATCGAGATCGTGATGCTCAGCGCCCTGGTCTGGAACTCGGTGCGACTCATCAGCTCCAGCCACGAGGCCCAGTTGCTGAAGAACATCGAGGCCCAGACCCGCCTGCTGGCCGCCTCCCTGCAACCGGGCCTGGCCAGCAACGATCGGGCCCTGCTGGCCGATGCCCTGACCCTGCTGCAGGGCAATCCCGGCATCCGCTACGTGGTGGTCGCCGACCGCGAGGGCCGGACCATGGCCACACTCGGGACCCCGCCCGCCGCGCTGCCCGAACCCGACTCCCGCTTCACCACGGCCCAGCAGGACGGGGTGTATGACGTGCGCCAGCCCGTGGCGCTCTATGGCCAGACCCTCGGGACGCTGCACATCGGCTACGACATCGGCTACGTGCAGGATCTCATCGACACCACCCGGCGCCAGAACAGCCTGATTGCCGCCGCCGAGCTGTTCCTCTCCATCCTGCTCACCATCCTCCTCGGCCTGTATCTCACCCGCAACCTGCGCAAGCTGGAGCTGGGCGCCGAAGCCCTAGGTCGGGAGGAACTCGACCACCGCATCGATATCCCGCCCGACGACGAGATCGGCGCCGTGGCCAGCGCCTTCAACCGCCTGGCCGACCACCTGCAACACACTCGCCGGACCCTGCGTGATGAGCATGTGGCCCTCACTCGGGAAAAGCAGCGCATGGAAACGCTGCTCAACAACATCAAGGCCGTGATCATGGAGGCCGATCCGGTCAGCATGCGCTTCCTCTTCGTCAGTCAGGAAGCCGAAACCCTGCTCGGTTACCCGGTGGAGGAGTGGTATCAGGAAGGCTTCTGGCACCAGCGCCTGCACCCCGATGATCACGACTGGGTGGTCAATGCCCTGCAGGAACAGCTCCGGCTGCCCGGCGAACACACCCTGGACTACCGGCTCCAGCACTGCAGCGGGGAATATGTCTGGGTGCGCAGCCTGTACAGCATCGAGACCCAGAACGACCCCCCGCTGGTCCGCGGCCTGCTCATCGACATCAGTGAACAGAAGCAGACCGAGGAACGCATCGTGTTTCTGGCCAACCACGATCCGCTCACCAATATCTACAACCGCCGCCGTTTCCAGGAACACCTGGAACGGCAGATCGCCTATGCCCGGCGCTTCAAGATCCGCTCGGCCCTGCTGTTCGTGGATCTGGATCAGTTCAAGTACATCAACGACACTCTCGGCCACCAGGCCGGCGATCAGTGCCTGATTGCCGTCGCCCACGTTTTCCGCTCCCACCTGCGGGAAATCGACATCCTCGGCCGCATGGGCGGGGACGAGTTCGGCATCATCCTCCCCAACGTGGACGAGGAGGGGGCCAGCACGGTGGCCCGCAATCTCATCGAACGCCTGGAGTCGGAAGTGCGCATCCCCGCCGATCCCAACATCCGCCTCAGCGCCAGCATCGGCATCGCCCTGTTCCCCGAGCAGGGCACCACGCCCGCGGAACTGCTGGCCAAGGCCGATGCGGCCATGTACACCACGAAGCGCCAGGGCCGCAGCCGGGTGCACGTGTACCAGCCCGACGACCGGGAACTGCTCAACATGAAGGCCAAGGTGCACTGGGAGAACCGCATCAACCATGCCCTGCGCCATGACCGCTTCGTCCTCCACTACCAGCCCATCGTCTCCCTGCCCGACCACCGGATCAGCCATTATGAAGTCCTGCTGCGCCTGCAGGAGGAGGATGGCGAACTGATCTATCCCGGCGCCTTCCTCGACATCGCCGAGCGCTTCGGCCTGATCCGCGACGTGGACGAATGGGTGATCCGCAACGCGATCGCCGAGCAGGCGCACAGCATCCGCGACGGCCTGCCGGTCACCCTGGCCATCAACCTCTCGGGCCGCCACTTCGGCGATCCCGACTTCGTGACTCTGGTGCGCGAATGCCTGGCGGAGAGCCAGGCCGATCCCGCCCGGCTGATCTTCGAAGTCACCGAAACCGCCGCGGTGGAGAACCTCACCGCCGCCGAACGCTTCATCGAACCGCTGCGCGAGCTGGGCTGCCGCCTCGCCCTCGACGACTTCGGCGTGGGCTATTCCTCCTTCCACTACCTGAAGAACCTGCCGGTGGACATGATCAAGATCGACGGCAGCTTCATCCGCCACCTGCACCAGAACCGCGCCGATCAGGCCATCGTCCGCGCCATCACCGATCTCTCCCGCGGCATGGACATCCAGACCGTGGCCGAATTCGTCGAGAACCGCGCCATCCTCGACAAGCTCGAGGAACTGGGCGTGGACTACGCCCAGGGCTACCACATCGCCATGCCCGGCCCCGACTTCGTCCACGAACCGGACGACGAAGCCTCCCTCCAGCTGCGGATCCGATGAATACGGTAGCGGGGAGCGGGTTGCGGGTAGCTTGGAAAAGCGTCGTGGGTTGCAGATAACGGGCCGGTTTTCAACATTCAACCCCCGCTTCGCGACTCGCGTCGCTCCCACGGGTTTCCGTTCCTGCAGCGGGTGTAGGCCGGCTCAAGCGCAGCGGAGCCGGCAAAAATCATGTCATCCCGAGACGGCGGCTCCGCTGCGCTTGAGCCGCCCTACGGACCGAAAATCCAACGCAAAGGCGCAAAGGCGCAAAGATTTTCCGTGTAGGAGCGGCGCCTCGCCGCGATAGCCTGTGGCGGGTAGCTGGGGACGGGTTGCTGGTGAAAGGCATCCGGTTTTTCCCAGTAACCCGTCCCCAGCTACCCGCTACCCCCTGCCGCCCGCCACCACTCCAACAACCCGAAGCCGATCACCAGCACACCGGCCGCCCGTCGCACCCCCGGCCGGGCGACAAACCGCCTCAGGTGTTGCGCGAACAGGCCCATGGCCAGCAGGTTGGGCAGGGTGCCGAGCCCGAAGGCCAGCATCAGGAGGGCGCCCTGCGCGGCGCTGCCGGCGGCCATCGCCCAGATCAGCATGCTGTAGACCAGGCCACAGGGCAGCCAGCCCCACAGCGCGCCGAGCAGCAGTGCCTGCCAGAGATGGCGTACCGGCAAGAGGCGGCGGCCGGCCGGCTCGATGCGCCGCCAGAGCCGCCCGCCGACGGCCTCCACCCGGCGCAACACGCCCCACCCACCGGCCAGATAGAGCCCCAGCAGGATCAGAAAGCCCCCGGCCACCCCGAGCAGGATCTGCTGCCAGGCGCGGATGTCCAGCAGATGGCCGGCCACCGCCGTCACGCCCCCCACCAGCGCCCCGGCGGCCGTATAGCTCGCCAGCCGCCCCAGGTTGTAGGCCAGTTGCATGGGCAGGGTCTGCCGCACGCCCTGGCCTCCCGGCAACCCCAGGCTCAGCGCCCCCACGATCCCCCCGCACATCCCCACGCAGTGCACCCCACCCAACAGGCCCACCACCAACGCCGCCAGCAACGAATATTCGATCATCCGGCCGCCTCCTTCGGGTTCGCTGCAAATAACGCAGAGGGCGCAGAGACGCAGAGGGCACAGAGGACGATCCGATTTTTTCGTTCGTCTCGCCGGACGAGCATCATCTGAATCCCTCGTGTCGGAAATCCCCGACGCCACCCATCATCCATTGCTCTGCGCCCTCTGCGTCTCTGCGCCCTCTGCGTTCCTTCCACTGCTGTTCGCAAGCGGCGACGACTGCCGCAGCAGGTACCAGGCCAGGCCGATGGCGGGCAGGCCGAGGGCCGAGGCGTAGAGGAAGAAGGTGACGTAGTCGCTGGCATCGACGACGAGGCCGGAGAAGCCGGCGACGATCTTCGGCACCAGGGTCATGAGAGAACTGAACAGCGCGTACTGGGTGGCGGTGTAGGCACGGTTGGTGAGGCTCGACAGGTAGGCGATGAAGGCCGAGGTGGCGAAGCCGCCGCTGAAGCTGTCGGCGCTGATCACCACCGACAGCATCACGAGGTCGTGCCCGATCAAGGCCATGAGGGCGAACAGCAGGTTGGTCAGCACCACGGCCACCGCCCCGGCCAGAAGCGGCCGCCCGATGCCATAGCGCACCACCAGCACGCCGCCGAGGCCGGCGCCGAGCAGGGTCATGAAGAAGCCCAGCAGCTTGGTGACGTTGGCCACCTCGATCTTGCTGAAGCCCAGATCGTAATAGAAGGGATTGGCCATGGCCGCCATGGTGATGTCGGTGATCCGGAACAGGCCGATGAACAGCAGGATGACGATGGCCAGCCGGCCGTTGCGGGCGAAGAAATCGGTGAAGGGACAGATCACCGCGCCGATGAACCAGGCCACCGCCGCCCGCAGGCGCGGCGGCAGGCGCGAATCGCCGGCCAGATAGCGAATCACCCGCGCCTCGTTCTCCCAGGTGGCGCGGCCGATGGCGTGATCCGGCTCGCGGACCTTCAGCACCGTGAACATGCCCACGGCCATCAGGGCCGCCATGATCGTGTAGGCCTGGGTCCAGCCGAGAAACGCGGCCAGGTAGAGGGCGCCGGCACCGGCCACCAGCGTGCCGAGCCGGTAGCCGCCGATGTACATGGCGGCCATGGCGCCCTGGTATTCGTCGCCGATGATCTCGATGCGGTAGGCATCCAGGGCCACGTCCTGGGTGGCCGAGGCGAAGGCCACGCCGAGGGCGGCCAGGGCGAACAGGCCGGTATGCAGGCGCGGATCGATGTGCGCCATGGCCAGCAGGCCCGCGGCGATCCCGAGCTGGCCGAGCAGCATCCAGCTGCGGCGCTTGCCGAGCCAGCGGGTCAGTCCCGGCAGGGGAAGGCGGTCGACCACCGGCGCCCACAGCACCTTGATGGAATAGGTGATCCCCACCCAGCTGAAGAAGCCGATCACCGTGCGGCTGATCCCCGCTTCCGCCAGCCAGCGCGACAGGGTGCTGAACACCAGCAGAAAGGGCAGACCGGCAGCGAAACCCAGCAACAGCATGGCCAGCACCTGCGGCCGGCGATAGACGATCCAGGCTTCGCGCCAGCTGTGCAGGGTGGGAAGCGGCATGTCGGGAAAGTGGATGCAATCGGGATGGAGTGCTGGTACTTTACCATGAACCCCGCTTTCACCGCGTCCAGGGAGGCCGCATGTCACCGAAACACGTTCGTGTCCTGGTCATCGTGCTGGCCGCGCTCGCGCTCGCGGCGACCGTGATCTGGTGGCTGACCCGTCCCAAACCGGTGGCCGTGGTGGTGCAGACGGTGGCCACCGGCCTCGTCCAGGACACGGTGGCCAACACCCGGGCCGGCACCGTCAAGGCCTGCCGCCGGGCCGGCCTGTCGCCCACCATCGGTGGCCAGATCGTCCGCCTGCCGGTGCGCGAAGGCGATGCCGTCAAGGCCGGCCAGATCCTGATGGAATTCTGGAACACCGATCGCCGCGCCCGCCTCGCCCTGGCCCGCAACGAGTTCGCCGCGGCCCAGGCCCGCGCCAACCAGGCCTGCGTGCTGGCCGACGTGGCCCGGCGCAACGCCCAACGCCTGCGCACGATGAAGAAGAAGGGCCTGGCCTCCGACGAGGCTATCGATCAGGCCGACGGCGAGGCCAAGGCCAAGGCGGCCGCCTGCCGCGCCGCCCAGGCCCAGGCCGAAGTCGCCCGCAGCCGCATTCACGTGGCCGAGGCGGCCCTGGATCAGACCCGCCTCAAGGCCCCCTTCGATGGCATCGTGGCCGAGATCAACGGCGAGATCGGCGAATTCGTCACCCCCTCGCCGGTGGGCGTGGCCACCCCGCCGGCCATCGATCTCATCGACCGCCAGTGCCTCTACATCTCGGCGCCCATCGACGAGGTGGACGCGCCGAAGATCCGCGCCGGCATGCCGGCCCGCCTCTCCCTCGACGCCTATCCCGGCCGGATCTTCGCCGGCCACGTGCGCCGGGTCGCCCCCTACGTGCTGGAAGTGGCCCGCCAGGCCCGCACCGTGGACGTGGAAGCCGAATTCGACCACCCCGAGGACAGCCGTGGCATGCTCCCCGGCTACAGCGCCGACATCGAAGTGATCGTGGCCGAAAAGCCCGGCGTGCTGCGCGTGCCCACCGAAGCCATCCTCGAGGGCGACAAGGTGCTGATCTTCCACGGCGACGGCGAAGCGCTGGAAGCCCGCCGCATCGAAACCGGGCTGAGCAACTGGGAATGGACCGAAGTGATCCGGGGCCTGCGCGAAGGCGAAACCGTGGTGGTCTCCGTCGACCGCAAGGGCGTCGAACCCGGCGTCCCGGCGGTGCGGGAATCCGTGGAACCCTGAACCGGGGCGGGTGGAAGAAACGCAGAGGGCGCAGAGACGCAGAGGACGCAGAGAATGTGTTTGATTGAAAAACCTTGTTCGAACCCTCGCACCACAGTGCAAATGGTGCCCGGCCAGAGACGTTACCCGTCTCTGTGCCCTCTGCGTCTCTGCACCCTCTGCGTTCTTTCCAGTGCCTTCCGATGAGATGATCGATCTCGAACACATCCACCGCGATTTCCGGGTCGGCGATCAGATCGTTCACGCCCTGGACGACGTGAGCCTGCACATCGACGCCGGGGACTACGTTTCGATCATGGGGCCGTCGGGGTCGGGCAAGTCCACGCTGCTGAACATCATCGGTCTGCTGGATCGGCCCACGGCCGGCACCTACCGGCTCAACGGGCGGGACGTGACCGATCTCTCCGACACGGAGCAGGCCGAGGTGCGCAACCGCGAGATCGGTTTCGTGTTCCAGGCCTTTCACCTGGTGCCGCGGCTGAACGCCTTCGAAAACGTGGAGCTGCCGCTGATTCTGGCCGGGGTGGAACCGGCTGAAAGGCAGCGCCGGGTGCGCGAGGCGCTCGCCGCCGTGGGACTGACGGAACGGGCCCACCACAAGCCCGACCAGCTCTCGGGCGGACAGCGCCAGCGGGTGGCCATCGCCCGCGCCACCATCATGCGACCCAACGTGATTCTGGCCGACGAGCCCACCGGCAACCTGGATCACCGCTCCGGCGGCGAGGTGATCCGCACCCTCGAGGAACTCAACGCCGCGGGGATCGCCCTCATCGTGGTGACCCACGACCCGCTGGTGGGAGAGCGGGCGCGGCGTCAGCTGCACATGCTCGACGGCCGCCTGGAGCGGGATCTGCAGACCCACCATGCACCTGCATAGCCGCGACATCGGCCACTTCGCCTGGGGCGCCTTGCGCAGTTATCCGGGCCGCACCTTCCTGATGCTGCTGGCCATGGCCATCGGCGTGGCGGCGGTGATCGTGCTCACCGCCCTCGGCGAGGGCGCGCGCCGCTACGTGGTGGACGAATTCTCCGCCCTCGGCACCAACCTGGTGATCGTGATTCCCGGTCGTTCCGAGACCGGCGGCCTCAATCCCAGCACCCTGATGGGCGAGACGCCCCGGGATCTGACCATCGCCGACGCCCGGGCCCTGACCCGCAGCGTCAACGTGCGCCGGGTGGCGCCCCTGAACGTGGGCCAGGCGGAAGTGAGCTGGGGCGGTCGTTCCCGGGAGGTGGTGATCGTCGGCGCCACCCACGAATACCTGGCCATCCGCCACTGGAAGCTGGGCCAGGGGCGCTTCCTGCCCGCCGCCAAGTGGGAGCAGGCCCTGCCGGTGGCCGTCATCGGCAGCAAGATCCGCCGCGAGCTGTTCGGCCCCCGGCGCGCCCTGGGCCAGTGGCTGCGGATCGGCGATCGCCGCTACCGGGTGATCGGCATCCTCGCCTCACGGGGCCGATCCATCGGCGTGGACGTGGAGGATCTGGTGATCATTCCCGTGGCCTCGGCCCTGCAGCTGTTCAACACCCCGTCGCTGTTCCGGATCCTCGTGGAGGCGCGCTCGCGGGAGGCCATCGCGCCGGTGAAGCGTTTCATCGTCGACACCCTGCAGCGCCGTCACCAGGGGGTGAAGGACGTGACCGTGATCACCCAGGATGCGGTCCTGGCCACCTTCGACCGGATCCTCGGCGCCCTCACCTACGCCGTCGGCGGCATCGCCGCCATCTCCCTGGCCGTGGCCGGGATCCTGATCATGAACGTGATGCTGGTGGCCGTCTCCCAGCGCACCGCCGAGATCGGCCTGCTCAAGGCCCTGGGCGCCACCCGGCGCACCATCAGCGTGCTGATCCTGGCCGAGGCCATCCTGCTCTCGGGTCTCGGTGCCGTCGGGGGTCTGCTGCTGGGCCTGGCGGGCAACGTGGTGATCCGCCGGATCCTGCCCGTCTTGCCGGCGCAGACGCCCCTGTGGGCGCTGCTCTCGGCCCTGATGGTGGCGATCGTCACCGGCCTGCTGTTCAGTCTGCTGCCGGCCCGGCGGGCCGCGGCGCTGGATCCGGTCCTGGCCCTGTCACGACGGTGACCCCATGCGCGCCCGCGACTTCCTGCATCTGACCGGCTCCGCCCTCGTCACCCACCGCCTGCGCAGCGTGCTCACGGCGCTGGGCATCGCCGTGGGCATCGCCGCGGTGATCGTGCTCACCGCCATCGGCGAGGGCCTGCACAAGTTCGTGCTCGCCGAGTTCACCCAGTTCGGCACCACCCTGATCGCCGTCAATCCCGGCAAGGCCACCACCGCCGGCTCCAGCATGGGCGTGTTCGGCACCAACCGGCCGCTCACGCTCGAGGATGCCGAGGCCCTGCGCCGCCTGCCCTACGTGGAGGCGGTGGTGCCCTTCGTGATGGGCAACGCCGAGGTGGATGCCGGCGAACGCCGCCGGCGCACCAACGTCTACGGCGCCGGGCCGCAGATGCCCGAAGCCTTCCGCATGCACGTGCGCTCGGGACGTTTCCTGCCGCCCGACGATCCGACCGCGCCGCGGGCCTTCGCGGTGCTCGGCAGCAAGCTGCGCCAGGAACTGTTCGGCAGCGAGAATCCCCTCGGCCAGCGCATCGCCATCGCCGGCAGCCGCTACCGGGTGATCGGCGTGATGGCGTCCAAGGGCACGGTGCTGGGCTTCGATCTGGACGACACGGTGTACATCCCCGCGGCCCGCGCGCTGGGCCTGTTCAACCGCGACTCGCTGTTCGAGATCGACGTGCTGTACCGGGAACAGACCCCGGTGGAGAAGGTGGTGGAAGGGATCCGCAAGACCCTGATCGCCCGTCACGGCAAGGAAGACTTCACCATCACCACCCAGCAGCAGATGCTGGACGTGCTCGGCTCGGTGCTCGACGTGCTGACCTTTGCCGTGGGCGCCATCGGCGGCATCTCGCTGCTGGTGGGCAGCATCGGCATCATCACCATCATGACCATCGCCGTCAACGAACGCACCGCCGAGATCGGCCTGCTGCGCGCCCTCGGCGCCCGCCGCCGCCAGGTGCTGGTCCTGTTCCTCGGCGAGGCCATGGTCCTCTCCGCCCTCGGTGGTCTGGCCGGCCTGCTGCTGGGCATCGGCACCGCCTGGCTGCTGCACGCCCTGATCCCGGCCCTGCCGGTACACACGCCCCTGACCTTCGTGATCCTCGCCGAAAGCCTCTCCCTCCTCATCGGCCTCGCCGCCGGCGTCCTCCCCGCCCGCCGCGCCGCCCGCCTCGACCCGGTGGTGGCGCTGCGGGCGGAATAGCTTTTTTTGATACTGCGTGGAAGGAACGCAGAGGGCGCAGAGACGCAGAGAGCGCAGAGCAGGAAAATCGTTTCGTAGGGTACGCTTGTGCCTCAGCGCGCCACCATAATCACGTTTGGATTGGTGAAACCTCCAGGAACAAAACAGGCCTCACGGAAAAGATAACGACCAACCTTCCTCGGGGCGCAGGGGCGCTTGGGCACCCTGCCACCGTAGATCACCAAATAAATTCTCGGCGTCCTCTGCGTCTCCGCGCCCTCTGCGTTCCTTCCACCGAGCCCATCGAAACCTACAATTCGATGTCGTAATCCATGATCAGCGGCGCGTGATCCGAGAACCACTTGTCCTTGTAGATCCGCGCCTTGCGGATCCGGTCTTTCAGGCCGGGGGTGACGATCTGGTAGTCGATGCGCCAGCCCACGTTCTTTTCGCGGGCGCGGCCGCGGTTGGACCACCAGGTGTACTGGCCGGGACGGGGGTCGACCACGCGGAAGGCGTCCACGTAGCCCAGTTCGTCGAACAGGCGATCCAGCCAGGCCCGTTCCTCGGGGGTGCAGCCCGAGTTCTTCTGGTTGCTCTTCCAGTTGGTGATGTCGATCTCCCGGTGCACGATGTTGAAGTCGCCACAGATGATGAACTCCCGCCGCTGGCGGCGCAGGCGGCGAAACTCCTCGAACATCCGCTCCATGAACCGGAGCTTGCGCTGGTGCCGCTCGGGGCTGGCCGAGCCCGAGGGCAGATAGAAGGAGACGATGCTCAGGTCCTCGTAGTCGGCCTGCAGCCAGCGGCCCTCGCTGTCCACCGGATCCCAGCCCAGCCCGCGCACGATGCGCCGGGGTTCCTGGCGGGCGAACAGCGCCGTGCCGCTGTAGCCCTTCTTTTCGGCATCGAAATACCAGGTGTGAAAGGCCTTGGGATAATAGCTGTCGTCGAGCTGGTGTTCCTGGGCCTTGGTCTCCTGCAGGCAGACCACGTCGGCCCGCTGATGGCGCAGCCAGTCGAAGAAACCCTTGCGCGCGGCGGCGCGGATGCCGTTGACGTTGAAGGTGATGACCCGCAGCATGGCTGACTCCCGTCGTGAACGCGAAAGCGTGTATCATACACGCCCCGCGAAACCACCCGAAACGATCCCATGCTCCCCTACCAGAAGGCTTTCATCGATTTCGCCCTCGAGCGCCAGGTGCTGCGCTTCGGCGAGTTCACCCTCAAGTCGGGCCGCGTCAGTCCCTATTTCTTCAACGCCGGCCTGTTCAACACCGGCGAGGCGCTGGCCCGCCTCGGCCGCTTCTACGCCGAAACCATCGTGCGTGGCGCACCGGAATTCGACGTGCTGTTCGGCCCCGCCTACAAGGGCATCCCCCTGGCCAGCGCCGCCACCATCGCCCTGGCCGAGCAACACGGCCACGATATCCCCTGGTGCTTCAACCGCAAGGAAGCCAAGGATCACGGCGAGGGCGGCAACCTGGTCGGCGCCTCTCTCGAGGGCCGGGTGCTGATCATCGACGACGTGATCACCGCCGGCACCGCGATCCGCGAATCCATGGCCATCATCGAGGCCCACGGCGCCACCCCCGCCGGCGTGGTCATCGCCCTGGACCGCCAGGAACGGGGCACCGGCGAGAAATCGGCGATCCAGGAAGTGGAGGAGACCTACGGGATTCCCGTGATCAGCATCGTCAGGCTCGCGGATCTGATCCGGTATCTCGGCGAACGGCCGGAGATGCAGGCACACCTGGAAAGGGTGCAGGCCTACCGCGAGCAATATGGCGTTTGAACCTGGGTGGCGGGTAGCGGCAGCGGGTAGCGAGGAAAACAGGCCACGCCCTCCCAAGCCACCAGCTACCCCACAATCAGCCTGATCCCCACCAGCACCGTGACGATCTCGTAGGCCAGCTTGATCCAGCGGCTGCCGCGGGCAATGGCGAAGTGGGCGCCAACATAGCCGCCCAGGGCGGAGGCGACCAGCAGCACCGGCACCCAGTCCCACTGCACCTGGCCGAGCAGACCGAGCGTGAGGGCGCCGCTGCCGTTCCAGAACAGCCCCACCAGCACCAGGGTGTAGGCCACCGCCCGCTGGTAATCGAGACCGAACCAGCGCACCAGCCAGAGGGTGACGAACAGCCCGGTCCCGGAGGTGAGGGAACCGTTGAGGATACCGATGGCGAACAGCACGCCGCCGCCGATGAGGTAACCGCGCCGATTGCGGTGGGCGGCCTGGGCCACGAGGCCGAGACCCGGCTTCGAGCGGGAATAGAGACCGAGGCCCAGGGTGAGAATCCCGAGGGCGATTTCGGCGGGGCGGTCCGGCACCCGCAGCACCAGGCTGGCGCCGAGGACCACCCCGGGCACGCCGGTGGCGAGGATCAGCAGGGCAAAGCGCCAGTCCAGCGCCCGTTCCTGGAGCTGGCGCGCGGTGGCCCCCACCCCCAGGGCCACGCTTGCCAGCTTGTGGGTGGCCAGTGCTACACTGAATGGCAGTCCGAGAAAAATCAGCGCCGGCAGCTGCAGCAGCCCCGCGCCTCCCCCGGCGAAGGCGGAAAAGGCATTGGCCACCAGCGAGACGACAAACAAGAGGACGTATTCGAACATGCGCCGGGGAGACCAGGAAGAGGAAAGGATGAGCCGCTATATACTCCGAATCCCGCGCGGGCGCAAAACCCCACTCTGGCCACTGCTGGGGCTTGTCCTGCTGCTGGCCACCGGTCCGGCCGTTGCCGGCGGACGCATCAAGTGCTGGAAGAACAAGGACGGCGTCCGCGAATGCGGCCAGTTCGTCCCTCCCGAATATGCCCAGCAGCGTATCGAGATCATCAACGAGCGCGGCATCGTGGTGGACGTGATCGAGGCGGCCAAGAGCCGCGAACAACTGGCCAGGGAAGCGGCCGAACGCCGCCGGCGGGCCGAGCAGAAACGCCGCGACGAGATCCTGCTCAACACCTTCACCACCGAGCGCGACATCGAGCTGGCCCGCAAGAGCCGCATCCAGGCCATCGAGAGCATCATCGCCATCACCAACAGCAACACCCGCTCCCTCAAGGCCAACCTGGCCAAGGTGCAAAAACGCGCCGCCGACTTCGAACGCAGCGGCGAGACACCGCCCAAGGAACTGTTCGAGGAGATGGAAAGCCTCAAGCGCCAGATCAAGGACAATCAGGACTTCGTGGCCAAGAAGCAGCGCGACATCATCGCCCTGGAAAAACGCTTCGATGCGGATCTCAAGCGCTTCCGGGAGCTGAAGGGGATTGCGCCTTCAGCGGAGAAAACGCCGGATTCCCAGGCGCACGGCGAAAGTCACACCCACTGAAACACTCCCCTGTAGGAGCGGCGCCCTCGCCGCGACGAAAAGGGCCCAGGAACGAGTGACGAGGGAATCGAAGCCCGGAACCCCATGTATTCCTCGGCCCTTGGCCCTCGTCAGTCGTCCCTGCATTTTCGCTGGGAACGGGTAGCGGGTAAAGGCGTTGGTTTTCCCAGCTAGGGTAGGAGCAGCGCAAGCCGCAAACCGCACCATCCCGATCCCGATATCGCAGGGTACGCTCGCGAAGTCATGTCTTCGGAGAAAAGCCGGCTTCGCGTCCTTTGCGTCTTCGCGTCTTTGCGTTGGTTTTTCCGCTCACCCCTGCAACAACCCCGCCAGCATGGCCCACTGGTCCTCCCACAGCTCCAGGGGGCGGCGGCGGAAGCCGCTGCGCACGAACTGGTTGATGCGGCCTTCGGCCACCGCCAGCAGGAGGTTGGCCAGGGGGGGGACGGGGCGATCCGGGGGGAGCTGGCCGGCCAGCTCCCCCTCGCGCAGGATCTGCTTGAACTGGGTTTCCAGGCGTTCGTAGAACTGGTTGATGCGCTGGCGCAGGCGTTCGGTCTCGCCCACCAGCACGTCGCCGGCCAGCAGGCGGCACAGGCCGGGGTTGCGCTCGGCGAAGCCCAGCAACAGGGTCATGAGCCGTTCGCAGCGGCCGAGAACGGTCTTGTCCCGTTCCAGGATCTGGTTGGCAAGGCCGAAGACCGATTCCTCGATGAACTCGATGAGCCCTTCGAACATGCGGGCCTTGCTGGGGAAGTGGCGGTAGAGCGCCGCCTCGGACACGCCCACGGCCCGCGCCAGGCCGGCGGTGGTGATGCGCTCGCCGGGCGAGCGTTCCAGTTCCTGGGCCAGGGTCTCGAGGATCTGCTGGCGGCGGGAGGATTTGCGGCCCGTCTCGCTCATGGGATCACCGCTTGATCAGGGTGCCGACACCGGCATCGGTGAGCACTTCGAGCAGCACGGCGTGGGCCACCCGGCCGTCGATGATCTGGGCGGTGTTGACCCCCGACTGCACCGCGTCGAGGGCGCAGCGGATCTTGGGCAGCATGCCGCCATGAATGGTGCCGTCGGCGATGAGTTCCGCCACCCGCCCGGCCTTGAGACCGGTGAGCAGCTCGCCGTCCCTGTCCAGCACGCCGGGCGTGTTGGTCAGCAGGATCAGTTTCTCCGCCTGCAGGGTGCTGGCCAGCTTGCTGGCCACCAGATCGGCGTTGATGTTGTAGGACTGGCCATCCTCGCCCACGCCGATGGGGGCGATGACCGGGATGAAGTCGCTGTGTTCGAGCATGCGCAGCACGGCCGGATCGATGCTCGCCACTTCGCCCACGTGGCCGATGTCGATGATCTCGGGGGCGTTCATCTCCGGGTCCTGGCGCTCGAAGGTGAGCTTGCGGGCGCGGATCAGGCCGCCGTCCTTGCCGGTGAGGCCCACGGCCTTGCCGCCGTGCTGGTTGATGAGGTTGACGATTTCCTTGTTCACCAGCCCGCCGAGGACCATCTCCACCACGTCCATGGTCTCGCTGTCGGTGACCCGCATGCCCTGGACGAAGGTGGATTCCTTGCCGATCTGCTCGAGCATGTTGCCGATCTGCGGCCCGCCCCCGTGCACCACCACCGGGTTCATGCCCACCGTCTTCATCAGCACGATGTCGCGGGCGAAGCCGCTCTTGAGCCGATCGTCCACCATGGCGTTGCCGCCATACTTGATGACCAGGGTCTTGCCATGGAAGCGCTGAATGTAGGGCAGCGCCTCGGAGAGGACCTTGGCGATCTGGTGGGCGTCGGCGGGCGGGATGGGCATGCTCGGTTTCCGGTCGGTCTGTTGTCAGGTTGTCGAAACGCGGCGCGGCAGGATACCCAAATCAGAAGGGCAGGCGCAAATCGGGCCGGATGGAGAGCAGCAGCTCACGAAACTGTTCCTGCACCTTCGCCAGGCTCTCGGCATCGCGGCCCTCGAAACGCAGGATCAGGCTCGGCGTGGTGTTGGAGGCGCGCACCAGGCCCCAGCCGTACTCGAAGTCGGCGCGGATGCCGTCGATCATGGTGATGTTGGCTTCGGGGAAGTCGGCCCGGGAGAGCAGTTCGTCCATGAAGGGTTCCAGCTCCGCCTGGGGCAGTTCCACCCGCAGCTCGGGGGTGTTGACCGCGTCGGGCAGGCTGGCGAACACCTCCTGCACCGGCCGCGCGTCGGCGGCCAGGATCTCCAGCAGGCGGGCGCCGGCGTAGAGGGCGTCGTCGAAACCGTACCAGCGCTCCTTGAAGAAGATGTGGCCGCTCATCTCGCCGGCCAGCAGAGCGCCCGACTGTTTCATCTTGGTCTTGATCAGCGAGTGGCCGGTCTTCCACATCACCGGCTCGCCGCCGCGCTCCCAGATGGCGGCGGTGAGGTTGTTGCTGCACTTGATGTCGTAGATGATCTGGGCGCCGGGGTTGCGCGAGAGCACGTCGGCGGCGAACAGCATCATCAGCCGGTCGGGCCAGATGATGCTGCCGTCCGGACCCACCACGCCCAGCCGATCGCCGTCGCCGTCGAAGGCGAAGCCCAGATCGGCGCCGGAAGCGCGCACCATCTCGATCAGATCCTTGAGGTTCTCGGGCTGGCTGGGATCGGGGTGGTGATTGGGGAAGCGGCCGTCCACCTCGCTGTACAGCTCCACCACCTCGCAGCCCAGGGCCCGGTAGAGCTTGGGCGCGATGCCGCCGGCCACGCCGTTGCCGCAGTCCACCACGATCTTGAGCGGCCGCTGGAGGCGGATCGCCGAGGTCACCCGCTCCACGTACTTGCTGCTCACCGGATGGGTCTCGTACTGGCCCTGGCCGGTGACGAAGTCCTCGGTGTAGACCCGCTCCTTGAGGATCTGGATGGCATCGCCGGCCAGCGATTCGCCGTCGAGCACGATCTTCAGGCCGTTGTAGTCGGGCGGATTGTGGCTGCCGGTGAGCATCACCCCGCTGCCGTCGGTGAGTTCGGCGGCGGCGAAGTAGAGCAGCGGGGTGGGCACCATGCCCACGTCTACCACGTCCACCCCGGTGGAGAGGATGCCCTTGACCAGCGCCTGACCCAGTTCCGGCCCGGAGAGGCGGCCGTCGCGGGCGAAGGCAATGCGGTGCACGCCGCGGCTGATGGCCTCGCTGCCGAGCGCCTTGCCGATCAGCTCCATGTGCGCGGCGGTGAGGGTGTGGCCGACGATGCCGCGGATATCGTAGGCCTTGAAGATCTCTTCGGGCGGCAGTGCCGGAGGCGTGGCGGGGGCGGCCGGCGCCGGTGCCGCAGCCGCCGGGGGGCTTTCCGGCGCCGCCTGCGCGGCCTGGGCCGCCTCGAAGGCGGACAGATCGTCCAGCTCCTCCACCGCCACCGAAGAGACGTCCATGATCCGCGAATCGTCCATGTCGTCGATGCGCAGTTCCTTGAGGCTGAGACTGGTGGCATCGTCGTCCCGCTCCCGCTCCATGGTATTGCCCTCTTCCACCAGGTTGGCGATGCGCCGGCTGGCATCGCGGAACTCGGGCAACAGGAACTGATACTCGTGGGCCTTGCGACCATAGAGTTCGGCGGCCATCTTGTGCATGAAGTTTTCCAGATCGTGGCCGATGGCCCGGCTCAGGGAACGCCAGAGCAGCAGGATCAGCAGGAAGCTCATCAGCGCGCCGACCACGAACACCAGCAGGATGCGGGTGTCCAGCAGCCCCGGCTCGCCATGGCGACTCAGCCAGAGATTGACCTTCCAGCGGGTGCCGGGCACCGGGACTTCCGCCGAGCGGCCCTCGGAGCGCAGGTTCGCGTCGCCGAGCTGGGCGAGTTGCACGCCGGCCCGATCGGAGACGGTCTGCACCAGGCTCACGTAGCCCGCCTTGTCCGCCACTTCCCGCAGCCACTGGTTGATGGCCTCCACCTTGAGGACCAACTGCAGATGAGCCAGTACCGGCCCCTTGTCGTTCGCAAGCACCGGCTGGATGATGTCCACGTGCTGCCGGGGCGTGCCGGGCACGTGCACCTCTACCGGCGGCGCGGCGCGGTGCTTTTCCGCCTCGCGCATCATGTCGATGCAGGCGAAGCCGATGGGCGGGCGCGCCTGCCGGTCAGGCGAGGCCAGCCCCACCGGCAGGAAGCGCAGGGTCAGCGCCCAGGGAAACAGCGACTGCAGTTCCCGGGCCCGCCGGGCCAGGCCCTGCCAGTCACCGGCTTGCGCCAGGGCCACGATGGCCGGATCCCCGGCGAGGGTCCGGGCGCCCTGGGTGTATTCGGCCAGCTTCAGCGCCAGGTTGTCGGCCACCTGGCGCGCCCGGGCATCGACCGCCACGGTGCGCAACGCCTGGAGCTGCTGCAAGGGAAACAGCTCGGCCAGAAAGATGCCGGTAGTGAAGATGAGGATGAAAGTGCCGATGGCGATGAAGCTGGCCGCCCGCAGACTGAGGCCGGTGCCCTTCCTGCCCTTTCCGCTGCGCCGCTTGCGGGCTCGTAGTTTCCCTGCTCTTGCCACGCCGGATGTCTCCCGTCGGTGAATGCTGTTACAGGCTGCTGGAAACGCGGTTTCTCAACAGCAAGGCCAATGATTCGCTGCGTGATTGCCGTCGTTGTTCGTCAAGTCGGCCGGGCCACGGCCCGGGGCAATCAACGGATATCAGCGGCGGGGGGTCGCCGGTCTTTAGCGATTCGGTTGCGTATTGCCTACCTTAATATAACGGAAACCCTGCCGTGACAAGCCTTGTTCGTCCCGCTGGCGGCAACCGATCAGCCGCGGCCGGTATGCCCGAACCCGCCCTCGGCCCGCTGGCTGGCCTCGAAGGACTCGACCACCTCGAAACGGGCCTGCACCACCGGCACGAAGACCAGCTGGGCGATGCGATCGCCCGGCTCGATGGTGAAACTGTCCTGGCCGCGATTCCAGCAGGAGACGAAGAGCTGCCCCTGGTAGTCCGAATCGATCAGGCCCACCAGGTTGCCGAGCACGATGCCGTGCTTGTGGCCCAGCCCCGAGCGGGGCAGGATCACCGCCGCCAGCCCCGGATCGCCGATGTGGATGGCCATGCCGGTGGGGATCAGCTCGGTGGCCCCCGGCGGCAGGGTGAGAGGTTCATCGATACAGGCCCGCAGATCCAGGCCGGCGGAGCCGTCGGTGGCATAGTCGGGCAGGGGAATGGCCTCCCCCAGGCGGGGATCGAGGATCTTCAACTGGATGGATTGCATGACGCTCGCTGGCTGATCAGGATACCAGGCGCGAGTATAACCGACCATCGCCGACCACCCTACCGCCTTCCGGATCACCCACCAGGGGTTACGGCTGCGCAAGGGTATTTACCACTGAGTGCACACAGAACACACAGAGACCGGTTCTTCTCGAATTTCCTCTGTGTCCTCTGCGTCTCTGCGCCCTCTGCGTTATTTGCAGGGCAGCCAGAATGGTTGCCCTACCTCGTCCCTCGCCCCTCGTCCCCCGGCTTCGGCTTCCTGCGTCGCTCTACCTCCTGCATCCCTGCAGTCGTCGTCCCTCCCAATGGGACCACCTTGGCCGGTTCCGGCCGCGCGGCGTGGAAGGCCTCGAGACGGGTGGCGATGTGTTCGATGAGCTGGCGCGCCAGGCGGGCCTTGCCGGCCAGCGGCAGGCTGGCCTCGCCACCGGGCCAGAACAGGTGCAGGGCGTTGAGATCGCTGCCGAACACGCCACCGGCCTCGGGGGCCGCCGGGCCCACCCGGTTGGCCGCCACCAGGTCGATGCCCTTGCGGACGAGCTTGTCCCGGGCGTGGCGCTCCAGATCGTCGGTCTCGGCGGCGAAACCCACGCAGAAGAGATCGGGACGCCGGGCCTTCACTTCGGCGAGGATGTCGGGCGTGCGCTCGAGTTCCAGGGTCAGCGTTTCGGCGGTCTTCTTGATCTTGGCCTCGGCCGCCTGCACCGGCCGGTAGTCGGCCACCGCCGCGGCGCCGATGAACACGTCGGTGCCCGGCAGCGCCGCGAGCACCGCTTCGTACATCTCCCGGGCGCTTTCCACGTCCACCCGCTCGACGCCGGGCGGGGTCTCCAGGGATACGGGGCCACTGATCAGCACCACCTGGCCGCCCGCCTCCGCCGCGGCCCGCGCCAAGTGGAAGCCCATCTTGCCGGAGCTGTGGTTGCTCAGGTAACGCACCGGGTCGATGGCCTCGCGGGTGGGCCCGGCGGTGATCACCAGGCGGCGGCCGGCCAGCAGGCCGCTGGCAAACAGCTCGCCGAAGCGGCTCACCAGCGTTTCGGGGGCCAGCAGGCGGCCGACGCCGGTGTCGCCGCAAGCCTGCGGACCCTCGTCGGGCCCGAGCAGGACCACCCCGCGGGCTCCCAGCGTGCGCACGTTGTCGGCCGTGGCCGGGCTGGCCCACATCTTCGCGTTCATGGCCGGCGCCACCGCCAGCGGCACCTCGGAGGCCAGGCAGACGGCGGCGAGCAGATCGTCGGCCCGCCCCTGGGCCAGCCGGGCCAGGAAGTCGGCGCTGGCCGGCGCCACCAGGATGGCATCGGCCCAGCGGGCCAGCTCGATGTGGCCCATGCCCGCCTCGGCCGCCTCGTCGAGCAGTTCCCGGTGCACCGGATGGCCGGAGAGGGCCTGGAAGGTCAGCGGCCGGACGAACTCGCCGGCCCCGGCGGTCATGATCACCCGCACCTCGGCCCCCGCCTCGCGCAGGCGCCGCACCACCTCGCCGGCCTTGTAGGCCGCGATGCTGCCGGTCACGCCCAGAAGGATGCGCTTGCCGGCCAGAAAGCGGGAAGGATCGGTCATGGGGCGATTGTAGCAGTGCTGAATGAAACAGAGGAAAGTGTCAAGATACAAGTGAGAAACGCCCTTTTTCCTCTTGCTATCCTTTCTCTTTCCTCTGCGTCTCTACAACCAGCCCCGCTCCGCGAAGGCCACGGTCTCGCCGTCGCCGACCACGACGTGATCGAGCACCCGCACGTCCACCAGGGCCAGCGCCTCCTGCAGGCGGCGGGTGATCCGCCGATCGGCCTCGCTGGGCTCGGCCACGCCCGAGGGGTGATTGTGGGCCAGGATCAGGGCGGCCGCATTGTGATGCAGGGCGCGGCGCACCACCTCGCGGGGATGGACCGAGGCGCCGTCGATGGTGCCGCGGAACAGCTCCTCGAAGGCAATTACCCGGTGGCGGTTGTCGAGAAACAGGCAGGCGAACACCTCGTGGGGATGATCCCGCAGGCGGCTGGCGAGATAGCGGCGGGTGGTGGCCGGATCCGTGAGGGCGTCGCCCCGGCGGAGGGTGGCATCCAGATGGCGGCGGGCCAGTTCCAGCACGGCCTGGAGCTGGGCATACTTGGCCTCGCCGAGGCCGGGCCGGGAACAGAACTCGCGGCGCCCGGCGCCGAGCAGGCCCCGCAGGCCGCCGAAGTGGCCCAGGATCTCGCGGGCCAGATCCACCGCGGTGCGTCCGGGAAGGCCGGTGCGCAGGAAGATGGCCAGCAGCTCGGCGTCGGAGAGGACGCCCGGGCCCTGCTGCAGGAGTTTCTCGCGCGGCCGCTCGGCCGCCGGCCAGTCGGGAATGGCCATGGTTCACCTCCATGTGAGAAAGGCAGAGCAAAGGGGAAAGATATCAAGAGGAAAGGGGGGCGGGAAAGTACCCGCATTTTTTTGGATGATTTTGATGGAAGACCCTTTTCTCTTGTCTCTTGTATCTTTCCTCTGCTTTCAGTACCATTCGCCCTCTTTTTTCGCCCGCCAGGGCCATTTTCAGTTTCTGGAGAAGGAACCATGTCGAGAGTCTGTCAAGTGACCGGCAAGCGGCCGATGACCGGCAACAACGTGTCTCACGCGCACAACAAGACGCGTCGCCGTTTCCTGCCGAATCTGCACAGCCACCGCTTCTGGGTCGAGTCGGAACAGCGCTGGGTCAAGCTGCGCGTGAGCAGCAAGGGCATGCGCATCATCGACAAGAAGGGCATCGACGCCGTCCTGGCCGAGCTGCGTGCCCGCGGCGAAAAGGTCTGAGGGAGAATTCGTCATGCGTGAGAAAATCAAGCTCGTCTCCAGCGCCGGCACCGGCCATTTCTACACCACCACCAAGAACAAGCGCACCATGCCGGAGAAGATGGAGATCCGGAAGTACGATCCGGTGGTGCGCAAGCACGTGATCTACAAGGAAGCGAAAATCAAGTAGGTTCTCGTCCCCTTCCTGCGACAAAACCCGCCTCGTGCGGGTTTTTTCGTGCCCCGCTCGCGGTCAAGTCGCCGCCGGGGCCGCCGATAGATCGGGGGAAGCCCTTCCCCCGGAATCCGCCCATGGCCCAGGTGTACATCGGACGTCAGCCCATCTTCGATCGGGACAACCGGGTCTTCGCCTACGAACTGCTGTGGCGTGGCAGTACCGACAACCGGGCCGGGTTCGCCGACGGCGATCTGGCCACCACCCAGGTGATGCTCAACGCCCTGACCGAGATCGGCCTCGACCGGCTGGTGGGAGAACACCGGGCCTTCATCAATCTCACCCGGCGCTTCCTGCTCGGCGAACAGCCCCTGCCGGAGATGACCGATCAGGTGGTGCTGGAGATCCTCGAGGACATCGCGCCCGACACGGAAGTGATCGCTGCCGTGCGGCGCCTGGCCGATCTGGGCTACTGCCTCGCCCTGGACGACTTTCTCTACCGGCCGGAACTGGAACCGCTGGTCGAACTGGCAGACATCGTGAAGATCGATCTGCTCGCTCTCGATGAGGCGGCGCTGCGCGAGCACGTGACGCGGCTGCGCCGCTACCCGCTGAAGCTGCTGGCGGAGAAGGTGGAGACCGCCGAGCAGCACGCCCTGTGCCTGGATCTGGGTTTCGATTACTTCCAGGGCTACTACTACGCCCGCCCCAACGTGGTGGCCGGTCGGCGCATGCCCGCCAACCAGATGGCCCTGCTGCAACTGCTGGCGGCGCTGCGGGATCCGGATCTCGGCGATGCCGAACTGGAGGCACTGATCGGCCAGGACGTGGGGCTGGCCTGGCGCCTGCTGCGTTACATCAACTCGGCGCGCTTCGGCCTGTCCCGCGAGATCGACTCCATCCGCCAGGCCATCGCCCTGCTCGGCCGGCGGATCCTCTGCCAGATCGCCTCCCTGCTGGCCATGGCCCAACTCGGCGACAAGCCGCCGGAGCTGATGATGACCGCCCTGATCCGCGCCCACATGGCCCGCCGCCTGAGTGGCGAACTGGACCCGGATACCTGCTACACGGCCGGCCTGTTCTCGGTGCTCGACGCCCTGCTGGATCGGCCCATGGCCGAACTGCTCGCCGATCTGCCCCTCTCCGCGGAACTGACGCGCGCCCTGCGCGACCGCAGCGGCCCGGTGGGCGAGGTACTGGCGACCGTGATCGCCTACGACGAGGCCGACTGGGACCGGGTCTGCGCCAGCGGCATCGATCCGCAAGTCCTCAGCGCGGCCTACCTGGAGGCCATCGACGAAGCCGGTGAGACGGCCGGCCTGCTGGCCTGATCGCCCCCGCCTCCACCAGTGTGACCGGGTTCACGCTTTTCCCGGTCAAGCCCCGACATGCCGCTGCCGATACGTTGCATGACAACCGGCACATTTCCGAGGGAGCGCAACATGGCCTATTTCGTGTGGGACGAGGATCTCGACGTGGGCGTCGAGTCGATGAACGATCAGCACAGGCACCTGATCGATCTGATGGAAACGGTCTACCAGAAGAATCGCGGCGGCGCCTCGCGTGACGAGATCCTCGCCGCCGTGGACGATCTGGGGGCTTTCGTCATCGAGCACTTTCGCGACGAGGAAGCCATGATGGCCGAACAGGGCTTTCCCGGCCTCGACGCCCACCGGCAGCTCCACGCCAACCTGCTCGCGGACTTCAGCCGCCACACGGAAGCCTTCCGCAACAGCGAGGCCACCGAGTTGCCCGAGGATTTCATGGCCTTCCTGAGCCTGTGGATCAATACCCACATCATGGCCATCGACACCAAGTACAGCCCCGAGTGACCGGGATGTGGTCCCGCGAAAGGCCGTGGCCTACGCGCTTCGTTCCAGCAGCAGATTTCCCCAGGCATCCATCTCGCCCGTCCAGCCCGGCGCCAGCCAGGTGGTGGAGACGGTTTCGGTGACGAGGGCCGGCCCGGTGATGACCTGACCGGGAGCCAGCGCGTCGCGCGGCCAGACGGGCACCGGCACGTCGTGCCCGGCCAGGCTGACGTGATCGGCCGGTGTGCCCGGCGCCGCGGCGGGGCGCGGAGGCAGGGCCGGCGGGGCCTGACGGCTGCGCAGGGAGACGCGCAGGTTGACCAGTTCCACCGGCCGCGCCAGGCGGTGGCCATAGCGGGCCGCGTGCAGGGTGTGGAAGGCCGCTTCACTGCCGGCGGGATCCGTCCAGGGCACGTTGAGCGCCCACGACTGGCCCTGGTAGCGCAGATCCAGGCTGCGCGAGACCGCGATTTCCCCTTCCGTCACGCCCTCGGCCTGCAGCTCGGCCCGGCCGGCCGCTTCCAGTTCGGCGAACAATCCGGCCAGTTCCGCGGCGTCCAGGCTCGCCAGGGGAGCAATGCGGCTGCGGGAGCGTTCCCGGGCCCGGGGCGCGACCAGCATGCCGAGCGCCGAGAGCACGCCGGCATGGATGGGCACCATGGCGCGGCGCATGCCCAGCGCCTCGGCCAGGGCGCAGACGTGCAGGCCACCCGCCCCGCCGAAGGAGACCAGGGTGTGATCCCGCGGATCGATGCCCCGCTGCACCGAGATCACCCGCAGGGCATGGGCCATGTGTTCGTTGGCGATGCGCACGATGCCCTCGGCCACGGCCAGTGGTGGCATGTCCAGCTCCGCGGCCAGCGCCGCCATGGCCTCGCGGGCCGCCGCCGCGTCCAGCCGCATGCCGCCGCCGAGGAAGGCCTCGGGGCGCAGGCGGCCCAGCAGCAGGTTGGCGTCGGTGACCGTGGGGCGGCGGCCGCCGCGGCCGTAACAGGCCGGGCCCGGATCGGCGCCGGCCGACTCGGGGCCCACCTGCAGGAGGCCGCCGGCGTCCACCCAGGCCAGTGAGCCGCCGCCGGCGCCGATGGTGTGCATGTCGACCATCGGCACCGCCACCGGCCAGCCGGCGATTTGCCCCTCGGTGGTCAGGCGGATCTCGCCTTCGATGAGAGCCACGTCGGTGGAGGTGCCGCCCATGTCGAAGGTGAGCAGCCGCTCGCGGCCGGTGAGTTGGCCCAGGAAGCGGGCCGCGGCCAGGCCTCCGGCCGGCCCCGAGAGCAGCATGCGCACCGCCTGGCGGCCGGCCTGGGCGGCGTCGATGGTGCCGCCCGAGCTTTGCATCACGGACAGGCCGGCTTCCGGCGGCAGACCCGCCTTCAGGCGCCGCAGATAACCGTCCACCAGCGGCCCCACGTAGGCATTGAGCCAGGTGGCCATGCCCCGTTCGTATTCCCGGAATTCGGGGAGCACTTCCGAGGAACGGCAGACGAACAGCGCGTCGCCCAGGGCGGCGGCAAGAGCCTGCTCGATGCGCCGCTCGAAGCGGTCGTCCTGCCAGGCATAGAGCAGGTTGATGGCCACCGCCTCGGGCCGGCGCCGGCGCACGGTCGCAACCAGCGCCTCGAGATCCGCCTCGGTCAGGTCTTCCAGGATCTCGCCGGCCGGACCAAGTCGGCCACCGGTCTCCAGGCAGTCGTCGCGGGGCACCGGCGGGGCGAGCGGTTGCGGCTGCAGTTCATACAGCTCGCGGCGGGTCTGGCGGCCGATGGTGAGCATGTCCCGCAGGCCGCGATTGGTGACGAACACGCATCTGACGCCCTTGCCCTCGAGCACCGCGTTGGTGGCCACGGTGGAGCCGTGCACGATGCGCGGGGCCTCGCGGCTCAGGCCCAGATCGGCCAGCCCCTGCAGGATGGCCTGCTCCGGGGCGGCCGGGGTGGAAAGCACCTTGTGGGTGACGAGCGCACCGTCCCGCCACAGGACGAAGTCGGTGAACGTGCCACCGGTGTCGATGCCAAGCCACGGCGTCATGCGGCAACGACCCGATCGCGTCCCGCCAGCTTGGCGGCGTAGAGGGCCGCGTCGGCCCGTTCCAGCAGGGCCTCGGGCGTGTCGCCGTCTTCCAGGGCCGCCACGCCGAGGCTCACGGTCAGCGGAATGCGGTGTGCGTCCACCTGCACCGGCGCCGAGCCGATCCGCTCGCGCACCCGTTCGGCCACCTGGCGCCCGGTCTCGAGGGAGCTGGCCGGCAGCACCAGCAGGAACTCCTCGCCCCCGTAGCGGCCGACGATGTCACAGCCACGCACCGCCGCCTCCAGGCGCCGGCCCACTTCCTTGAGCACCTCGTCGCCCACCAGGTGCCCGAGTTCGTCGTTGACGCGCTTGAAATGATCGAGATCAGCCATGGCCACGGTCAACGGCTGACCGCGGCGGCAGGCCATGGCGATCTCGTTGGCCAGTACCGACTCCAGATGCCGCCGGCTGGCCACTTCGGTGAGCGAATCCACCCGCACCTGCTGCGACAGTTCCTCCTTCTCGTCGGCCAGCGTGTGCACCGAGCGGATCAGATCCTGGATCTGCAATTGATGATAGGTTTCGATGGCCAAACTCATGTCGAGCTTGATGATGCGGCCAAGAAACCGAATCAGATCCAGTTTTTGCGGTGACTCGCGGAACCCTTCGTGCGGAAAGTGGTCGATGATCAGGTCTTCCAGGAGGCGATAGGCCGCCAGGTAAAGACTCAGGGGCAGGCCGATGTGAGCATGGGCCATGCCTGCCCGCAGGCGGTTCTCGAAGTAGTCGGCGGTGTCGAAACCGATGCCCAGGGTATCGAGATAGTCGGCATGGGTGACCTTCAACTGCGGCACCTTGCGCCCGCCGTCGAGAAACAGCGCGGTTTCGGGCCGGGTGACCAGATAGTCGTAGAAGGCATCGATGATGCGCGCACCATGGGGTGTGATAACCTGCGCATGCAGTAGCCCGGCCAGATCGTGATCGCCCGCCTGGAAGCCGAACAGTTCGATCCGCCGGCGACGTCCGATTTCATCGAACCCGTACTTGTCACACAATGAATAATTCATATAATTCCCGGCGACGATCGGGAGCCGGTCGTCGCCTTCTCGCAACTTTCCGGAGCACAGGACGCCCATGACGGATACGCCTCTGGTAAGTGTACTACATGTCTCCCGCCACTACGGCCAGCTCCAGGCCGTGCAAGACGTGAGCTTCAGCCTGCAAAAGGGCGAAGTGCTCGGTTTTCTCGGCCCCAACGGCGCCGGCAAGTCCACCACCATGCAGATCATCACCGGCAACCTGGCCCCCAGCGCGGGGCGGGTGCACATCGCCGGGCAGGATCTGCTCGAGCAGCCGAAGGCCGCCAAGGCCGAAATCGGCTACCTGCCGGAGCAACCGCCCCTGTACCGGGAGCTGACGGTGGACGAGTACCTGCGCTTCTGCGCCCGGCTCAACCGCATCCGCCGCGACAAGGTGGCCGCCGCGGTCAAGCGGGCCAAGTCCCGCTGCGGCCTGGAGGCGGTGGGGCGGCGCCTGATCGGCAATCTCTCCAAGGGCTACCAGCAGCGGGTGGGCATCGCCCAGGCCATCATCCACAGCCCGGCGGTGGTGGTGCTCGACGAACCCACCGTGGGGCTCGACCCCATCCAGATCCGCGAGATCCGCGACCTGATCCGGGATCTGGGCGCGGAACACGGCGTCATCCTCTCCACCCACATCCTGCCCGAAGTGCAGATGACCTGCAGCCGCGTGCAGATCATCAACCAGGGCCGGCTGGTGTTCAGCGACAGCATCGAGAACCTCGACCGGCGCATGGACACCACCACCCTGCTGGTCGCCTTCGATGCCCCGCCCCCGGTCGCCGCCCTCGAAGCCATCGACGGCGTCGAACGGGCCGAGGATCTCGGCGCCGGCCGCTTCCGCCTCCGGCACGCGGCCGGCGCCTCGCCCGCGCCACGCCTTGCCGAGGCCGCCGTCAGCGGCGGCTGGGGCCTGCGCGAACTGACCCCGGAACACAAGACCCTCGAACAGATCTTCATCGACATCACCAGTTCGGAGCACGCCGTGGAGGACGCCGCATGATCGGAACCCTGGCCCTGCGGGAACTGCGCAGCCTGTTCCTCTCGCCGCTGGCCTGGTCGGTGCTGGCGGTGGTGCAGTTCATTCTCGCCTACCTGTTCCTGGCCCACGTGCAGGACTTCATCCAGATCCAGCCGCAACTGGCGCTCATCGACAACGCCCCCGGCGCCACCCAGCTCATCGTCGCCCCCCTGTACGGCAGCGCCGGCTTCATCTTCATGATGGTGGTGCCGCTGATGACCATGCGCCTGATCAGCGAGGAGCGGCGCAACCGCAGCATCGCCCTGCTGTTCAGCGCGCCGGTCTCCATGACCGAGATCATCTTGGGCAAGTATCTGGGCGTGGCCGCCTTCTTCCTCCTCCTCACCGGGCTCATCACCCTCATGCCCCTGTCGCTGCTGAGCGCCGGTACGCTGGACATGGGTCACTTCGCCGCCATCGTGCTCGGCACGCTGCTGCTGGTGGCCAGCTTCGCCGCCCTGGGGCTGTACCTCTCCAGCCTCACCGTGCAGCCCACGGTGGCCGCGGTGAGCAGCTTCGGCGCCCTGCTGCTGTTGTGGATCATCGACTGGGCCGGCGACAAGGTCAGCAATCCCGAGGCCTCCGGCCTGCTCACCTACCTGTCCCTGCTGCGCCATTTCGAGGCCCTGGCCCGGGGCGTGTTCTCTACCGCCGACGTGGCCTACTACCTGCTGTTCATCACCGTCTTCCTGGTACTGGGCATCCGCCGCCTGGATGCCGACCGACTGCAACACTGAGACCGCCATGGAAATCACCCCCAAGACCCGCTGGCAATACCGCCTGCAGAGCGGCCTGTTCCTGGTGCTGTTCCTGGCCGTGATCGGCCTGCTGGCCTGGATCTCCCACCGCTACAGCTTCGAGGCCGACTGGACGGCCAACGGCCGCAACACCCTGGCCGAGCCCAGCGTCGAACTGCTCAAGCGGATCCCCGAACCGGTCACCATCGTGGCCGTGGCGCGCAACACCGATCTGGCCCCCACCCGGCGCAAGATCGAGGAGCTGATCGCCCGCTACCAGGCCGTCAAGCCCGACATCAGGCTCGAGTTCATCGACCCCGACACCGAACCGGACAAGGTGCGCCAGCTCAAGGTCACGGTGGACGGCGAGCTGATCGTCAGCTACGGCAACCGCAGCGAGCACGTCACCCGGCCCACCGAGGAGACCCTCACCAACACCCTGCAGCGGCTGCTGCGCAGCGGCGAGCGCAAGCTCGTCTTCCTGCGCGGCCACGGCGAGCGCGACCCCGGCGGCCGCGCCAATCACGATTACGGCAGCTTCCTGCGTTTTCTCGAGAGCAAGGGCCTCAAGGGCGAGACGCTGGATCTGAACCAGTCGCCGACGATCCCCGCAGACACCGCGGTGCTGGTGATCGCCGGCCCGCAGACCGACTACCTGCCGGGCGAAGTGAAACTCATCCGCGAATACCTGGAAAAGGGCGGCAACCTGCTGTGGCTGCACGATCCCGGCCCCCTGCACGGGCTGGCCGATCTTGCCAGGGCCCTGCACGTGGATTTCGTGAAGGGGCTGATCGTGGACCCCAGCACCCAGATGCTGGGCATCCCCGATCCCTCCTTCGTGGTGGTGACCCGCTACGGCAAGCACCCCATCACCCGCGACTTCCGCTACATGACCATCTACCCGCGGGCGGTCGGGATCCGTTTCCTGGCCAAGGCCAACCAGGACGACGAGCGTCCCTGGCAGTACACCCAGTTCCTGCTCACCGTAGAGCGCAGCTGGTCGGAGACCGGACCGCTCAAGGGCGCCATCGCCTATGACGGCGGCGATGAAACGCCGGGGCCGCTGACCGTGGGCCTGGCCATGTCGCGCAAGCTGCCCGAAGCCGGCGACAAGCAGGCGAAGGACGGCAAGGGCAAGACGGTCACCCCGAAAGACAAGCCGAAACCGCAACCCGAACAGCGGGTGGTGATCGTCGGCGACGGCGACTTCCTGTCCAATGCCTTCCTCGGCAACCAGGGAAATCGGGACATGGGCTTCAACATCGTCAACTGGCTGAGCCATGACGACGCCTTCATCGCCATCCCCTCGCGCTCGGCCCCCGACACCCGCCTGACCCTGAGCGAATCCACCTGGTCGCTGCTCGGCCTGTTCTTCCTCTTCGGCCTGCCCGGCCTGCTGCTCGGCACGGGACTGACCATCTGGATCCGGAGGCGCCGCCAATGATGCGCTCGCGGCTGTGGCTCAACCTGGGACTGCTGGCGCTGGTGGCGGTGCTGGTCGCCATCGTGATCTTCGAACCGGGCAAGAAACCGGAACCGAAACCGGAACCGCTCACCACCCTCGAGCCCGAGACCGTCACCCGCCTGAAGCTGGTGCGGGGCGAGAAAGACGTGATCGAACTGGAGAAACGCCAGGGGCGCTGGTGGCTCACCCGCCCCTGGAACCTGCCGGCGAAGGAGTTCCGCGTGCAGGGCGTGCTGCGCCTGCTGGATACCGACAGCCGCAGCCGGCACGATCTCGCCGGGCTGGACCTGGCCAAGTTCGGCCTCGACAAGCCGCGCGCCTCGGTCACCTTCGACGGCGAACTGACCATCGACTTCGGCGGCACCGAGCCGCTCTCCCAGCAGCGCTACGTGCGGATCGGCGAGGATCTGCACACCATCGTCGACACCTATTACTACCAGATCGCCGCCACCCCCGAATCCTTCGTGGCCACCGCCCTGCTGCCGCCGGGCGCGAACCCCGTCAGGCTGGTACTGCCCGGCCTCACCCTGACCCTGCAGGACGGCAAGTGGCAACGGGTCCCCGCGCGGCCCGATCTGTCGGCCGACGCCAGCCTCGACATCGTCAACGCCTGGCGCACCACCGAAGCCATCGACGTCAAGCCGAAGGACAAGCTGCCGCAAGGCAAACCCGCCGGCACGGTGGAAGTGTGGCTCGAAGGTCAGGACAGCCCCCTGCGCTTCACCCTCATCGAGAAGGACGACGACGTCTACTTCCTGCGCGACGACGTAAAACTCGCCTGGCAGGTGACCAGGGAAAACGCGGAAAAACTGCGCAAACTGCCCGAACCGGAAAAAGCCGAGAAACCCGAAACCGAGACGAAAGACACCCAGTAGGAGCGGCGCCATCGCCGCGATTGGCCGGTAGCGGGTGGGCTGGGAACGGGTAGCTGGGAAAACCTTGCTGTTCCCGGTCACCAGCAACCCGCCACCACATTGTCGCGGCGATGGCGCCGCTCCTACGGAAGATCACTTCCTTCCTCTTTCCCCTTTCCTCTTTCCACTGATTTCAATGCCCGAACTCCCCGAAGTCGAAACCGCCCGCCGGGGCATTGCGCCGCATCTCGAGGGCCGCAAGGTCACCGGCGTGGTGGTCCGCCAGCGGCAGTTGCGCTGGCCGGTGCCCAAGGGACTGGGCAAGACGCTCGCCGGACAGATCCTGCAGGCAGTGCGCCGACGCGGCAAATACCTGCTGCTGGACTTCGAGGAAGGCAGCCTGATCCTGCACCTGGGCATGTCCGGCAGCCTGCGCATCGTGCCCTGCGAGACGCCGCCGGGGAAACATGATCACGTGGACATCGCCTTCAGCGGCGACCGCTGCCTGCGCCTGACCGATCCCCGCCGCTTCGGTGCCGTGCTCCACACCCGCGGCGATCCGCTGCAGCATGCACGGCTGGCCGGTCTCGGCCCCGAACCCCTCGGGCCGGCGTTCGACGGCCGGCACCTGTTCACCCTCAGCCGCGGCCGTCGGCTGGCCGTGAAACCCTTCATCATGGACAGCAAGGTGGTGGTGGGCGTGGGCAACATCTACGCCAGCGAAGCCCTGTTCCTGGCCGGTATCCATCCGCGCCGGCCGGCCGGGCGCATCGCCGCTACGCGGTACGACCGGCTGGCCACGTGCATCCGCCAGGTGTTGCAGGCCGCCATCGACGCGGGCGGCACCACATTGCGCGACTTCACCGACAGCGAAGGCCGCCCCGGCTACTTCGCCCGCCAGCTGCACGTGTACGGCCGCGAGGGCGAACCCTGCCCCGCCTGCGGCGCCGCCATTCGCCAGGAAGTCCTCGGCCAGCGGGCCAGCTACTTCTGCCCCCGCTGCCAGCGATAACGGTTCTTTCCGTTCAGGGCCCGATCCCGGCGCGATCCCGATCCCGGAACGAGCAGGTGCCTTCACCGATGTGGCCGGGATAGTGCGCGGAGAAGGTGCGGCAGATGTCGGGCCGCTTGCGCCAGGTTTCGCCATCGGCGCTGTAGAGTTCGGGCGGAATGAGGTCTTCCTCGCCGGCGTAGATTTCCAGGATCTGCACCTGCGCCGGCGAGATGCCTCTGGCGTCCAGGTAGTCGACCAGGCCGCAGATGGTGTCGGCGAAACAGGAATTGGTGAGCGCCTCGCCCTCGAGAACGGGTATCCGCGCCTCGTAGGTGTAGGGCAGGCTTGCGTCGTATTTGGAGCCGGGCCCCAGGATCTTTCGCACGAGGTTCATGGCTTGCCTCCCCGAAGCGCCTGGCTTCGGTATTGCCGTGCGTGGAAGGAGTGCCTGCTCCAAACCTAGCACAGGATCCGCAGGACGGCGGTTCCATCTGCACGCGAATTGATCTGGCTCAACGCACGGCGGCCCAGCCCTCGCCACGGGGATCGCTGGCCGCGTCCATGCGCCCGCTGGCGCGATCCTGCACCACGATCTGCATGTTGCCCCAGGGCTCGAACGCCCGCAGCCGGTGGCCGATGGCCTCCAGCCGGGCGCGGGTGGCGGCATCCAGGGCATCCGTCTCGTACTGAATCACGTCCGGC
>Ga0256841_1000480_pt1 | contig 41474 bp, 43 predicted proteins | sample 356308metaG_FD_185971 | JGI IMG/M metagenome (GOLD analysis project Ga0256841, IMG submission 185971) | Hydrothermal vent microbial communities from Mid Atlantic Ridge, Atlantic Ocean - 356-308 | ecosystem: Environmental > Aquatic > Marine > Hydrothermal vents | place: Atlantic Ocean: Mid...
AAAAGGAGAAATCGGAAGTCGTTGCCGGACTTACCGAAGCCATTTTGAAAAAACGAAAAGTGAAGATCGTAGGCTATAAATCGGCACACAGCAGCACGGTGAGCGATAGGGTAGTGGAGCCGATACAATTCACCACAAACTTTGTTTCGGTATGGTGCTATGAGCCGGAAAGCGGAGAAAACAAGCTCTTCAAAACATCGCGAATAGAAAAAATCGAGATATCGGACAAGCCGTGGCAGTTTGAAAAGAAGCACAAAGCCGGACATATTGATTGCTTCAGGATAAGCTCCGATAAGCTAATACCGGTTAAGCTGAATCTTTCGATGCGGGCATATAACCTTTTGATTGAGGAGTATCCGCTTGCCGAGCGCGATATAAAAATCACCGACGACGGCAAATATATTTTCGAGAGCGAAGTATGTAGTTTTGCGGGTGTGGGGCGTTTTGTGATGGGCTTGGCAGGTGAAGTTGACGTTGTTGAACCGCAGAAATTTAAAGATTATCTGAACAAAAAAACCGGAAAGATTTGTTTTTGAGAATTTTAAACCATAAGAATAATTAGTATTTGTCTATAAAGTCATTAGTGCACTCTATTAGTCTCGCAACCAATTCGCGGAAAAAAGTCAGACACTAATGCACTAAAAAAAAAGTTATTCGTGAATTAGTGGCTAACAAAAAGAATTCATCAAAAATCTTTGTTTTCTAAAAATCAAACACTTTATGGACAGACACTATTTAGTTGGGATTTGGTTTTCCGTAGTTTTTTTATCAAAAAAATAAATTTGTGACGGAAGTTGACAATCACGACTCTTACTTTTGCTGCATAATCTTAAAAAACAGTAAACATGAAAGCAAAAGTAAACAGGTTTTATATGCAGTTTGCCATAGCAGGCTTCACATATCATGAGGGAATAGAGGTTTTCGACAAACTGAAACCGGGACAAAAAGTCGAACTTGCCACCGAGCCGGAAAACCGCTTCGACCCGCGTGCCGTAACCGTAAACTATCGGGGGACGCTGTTGGGCTATATTCCCCGCTCGCTAAACAAAGAGATTTGGCAGTTTCTGTCGCTTGGTCACCACATCTTCGAGGCCTTCATAAACCGTATATCTCCCGATGAGCATCCCGAGAACCAAGTGGGTGTAACAGTGAGGATTATAGAAAATAAAACAAAAGAGAAAGTTATTAACAAATGAGGGAAAGCAGGGATTTTTTTGTAGTTTTGGGGGGTGGAAAGGCAGAATGGGAAGAATGAAGAAAGAAGGGTGGAGACTATTGATAATAATTTGCATTATGAGAATATCATTGACATTTGAGTTGTCGGGGAAAACACAGGAGATGCCGTTGAATTATCAATATCCGGTAAGCTCGTGGATTTATAAGGTATTGGAAAATGCCGACGAAAGTTTTTCTAAAAAACTTCACGAGGAAGGATATAAATTGGAAAACGGCAAAACATTCAAGCTGTTTACATTTTCCAGACTGAAGTTTCCGAAACATACTTGGAAAATAATTCCAAAAACAGGTAAAATGAAAGTTTGGGCGAGGAAAGCTTTCCTTATAATATCATTTCAAGTGCCGGCTCAGGTTGAAAAATTTGTTGCGGGACTTTTTACCGACCAAAATGTTTTTCTCGGCGATAAAAATTCGGGCTTAAGAATGAAAGTACAAAATATAGAGGTTTTGCCAAATGATTATTTTGATGCCGAAGTGAAAGGTGACAAATCGGTTACATTAAAAATACAATCACAGACCGGAATTGTTTTGGGGCTTGAAACGGAAGACAAGAAGTACGAGCAATATGTAAACCCGATGCACGAAAAATACAAGGACCTTTTTTTGAAAAACCTGACCGATAAATGCAATGCGGCAGGAGTTACCAGTTTTGAACCTACCGAGTTGGAATTTAAAGTATTGAATATAGCACCCAAAACCGTAATGCAAACCGTAAAAGCCGGTACAAGCTCCGAAACGAAAGTAAGAGCATACAATTATGAGTTTGAACTCACTGCTCCCAAACAAGTTATTGAAGTGGGGCTGAATGCTGGCTTTGGGAGTATGAATAGCTTGGGGTTTGGGTTTTGCGGGGTTAAAAATGGGGAATAAAATTTTGAAGATATGATAAGAGAAATAATAAATTACACAAAGTACCTTAAAGAGAAATCGCCTTGGGTTTTTGAGGAAGGGTTGGAGCCAAGTAAAGGGCTACACATTTTTGTTGAACTTGATGAAGAAGGCAATGCAATTAATTTTCCGGGCAAAAAAGGGGAGAATTGGGATTATTATGACGGGAAGGGAATGAGCCCGTTTTTGAAAAGTATTATTCCTTATGAGCAAAAAAGCAGAAGAGTTGGTACGCGAATGGATAAGGTTTTAGATACAGGAAAGGTGGAAGGAAGTAAAAAGTTTCAAATATTTTCGTGTTCTCCATATATTCTATCATTTAAAAAGAAATCTTTTCCTTTAATTAAATCAAGACTTACACCGTTTTTTAAAAATGCCTTGGATGTTTGCCTAAAAAAAGATGATAAAGAAAACAAGCAGAAAATAATTGCTTTTAAAAATGCACTTGTTGTTTTGTTGGATAAAATTGACGATTTAAAAATCAGTATAAATTCCGGAGAGTTGTTTGCTGAATATAAATCCGTTTTTAAAATAATGAAAAATGATGATTGGATATATTTTTATTATAAAAATATCCCTTTTGATAAATACATTGAAGCACATAACCTTTACTTACAAAATAAATTATTTAATACTAATGACTTTAATTCAGATGAAATAATCTCGGAAGAGACTTTTGGATTAAGTGGTTTTATTAATGGCTTGAATATGAAAAAGCCATTTTTAGAACACAAGACGGCCAGCATGTTTAAAGGTGTTGCTAGCAGAATCCAAGCAAAGGATACTATTTTCTTGAACGATTTCGATTTATTATTAAAGAGAAAGAACAAAGTATTTCCAAATCCGCTTCCTATTTTCATTGACGAAAACGAATTCTCAACTTCAGATGAAATAATCAAAATTTTTAGAAAAGATAACAAACTCACTTATTCGCAAATTCTGAAACAGATTTTTAAAAATACACCCGATAAAGTTTTACAAAACTACTATTTGCTATTCTTCAATTACAAATATGAGTTGGAAGATTTCGACTTTGTATCAAAATTCCGCTATTCAATGGAAGAGAACGGAAAATATCCGGTTATTAAAAACCTGTTTGGAATAAAAATAAGCACGGATGAATTAAAAAGAGATTATCCGATTAAAAACATCTTTCAGTTTGAAGCGGATATTGTGAAAACGATTTTCAATAAAATTATCGTTGGCGATAGTGAAGGCAGCTATTGGGTTCATTATTTCAATAAAATAGATTCGAAATCAAAAGATTTATTTAACAAGATAATGAAAAAAACATCAGAACCAGTATACTCAATAGTGTTAAAATACCGCAAAACTTTTTACGATTATATCTATAAATCGAAAACACAGGCGATTGATTGCACTATGTGGGATGATATTATGTGGAATAGTATAATAGGGGATTTGCGTAGCGACAAAATAACAGACAAAGGGTATCACAGCAAAGAATACGGCATAAAAGAGAAATTGAATATATGGTTTAGTTTATATAATTATTTTACTAACAATAAAAACAGAACAGATATGTCATCAAAAATTCCGGAATTATTAGAAAAAATGAAACAGGTAGCCAATGACGAAAATGCTCATTTTGAGACTACCGAAGAGTTTGCATTCGGGGCGGGACAGATTATTTTTTACCTGCTTAATCAAAGTAAAGCCAGCGAACGAACCCATGCATTACTCGAACCTTTCATCCAGAAAGTAAAAGCCGAACAACTTCAAAGCTCAATTGCTCAGGCAGTAAATATGTATAAGCATGAAATCAGCTTTGGGCATGGCAGATTTGAACGGCTATCAAGTGAGGTGCTAGCTTTTGAAACAGATGATAATCTAAAAAATTATCAGCGTTTTTTTTTAGCGGGATATTTTGCCACCCCCGTCATTTATGAGAAAAAAGAAAATAAAAACGATTAATAAACTTAAAAAATTAAATTATTATGACACAATTTAAAAACAGAGCTTACGGATTTGCGGTAATCAAAGCAATCAACTCAAATTACAATGCCGATTTCAGCGGACAACCTCGTACTTTGCCAAACGGGCAGGTGTATGCCAATGGTACAACCTTGAAATATACGGTTAGAAATTTCATAAAAGTCCTATATGGAGCACAGCAAAGAGTATTTGTATTCAAAAGATTTAATGACAATTATAATCCTTTTACATTAGCTGATTCCTATGATGACTTTTTCAAAACAGAGGTAAAAAATGAAGACAAGAAAGTAATCATTAAGAATTTACTATCGGCTATTGATGTTCGATTTTTCGGAGCTACATTCTCACCTAAAGGAAATGGAATAAAAGATAAAAACGTGTCCATTTATGGAGCTGTTCAAATAAATGACGGTCTTAATAGGTGGTATGAAGGAAACATTTTTACTGATCAAATTTTGTCTCCTTACGGTAATCCGAAAAAAAATACATCGGAAGGTAGCTCTGATGAGACAGAAAAGGCCGCAAGCACTCTTGGTCGAAAATCCAAACTCGAAGAAGGTCATTATGTGCATCACTTTTCCATCAACCCGAAAAACATTGAAGATATAGCAAGGCACGGAGCTGAAGGAACACAAACCTTATCGGTTAACGACATTGAGCTATTGAAAGAGGGGTTACGCAAAGGAGCTACTTATTACGATTCGGCGGCCAAAGCCGGTACCGAAAACGAAATGCTGTTTTATGTGGAGCTGAAAGAAGGTTCAAAGCTTGTGCTACCCAATTTTACCGAAATGGTAAAAATTAAAGACAAAAAAGATGATGGAAAGCGTTATTTCGATTTGTCGGCAGTAAAAGCGGAGCTGGCAAAGCATAAAGATGAAATTGAAAAATGCGAAATTTATTATAACAGCAACAATGTTGAAGTTGAAAATTTGCATGACGATTGTGTGATATTTGATTTATAGCTGTTTTCAATAATAGAATAGTGGTAAAGTTGCGCGTTATAATATCGCAAATCGTACAATTTAAGACATATTTTTACCATGAGTACAAAAAGATACTTTTGATGTAATATTTATTCTTATCTTTGCGTTTTTACACAATATAAATTTAAATTATACAATGACTGATTTGCAAAAAGAATTTATAGACATACTGGATGAATACGGTTATGATATTTTTAGTGTGCAAATGATAATAGACACTAAAAGACTATCCGTTAATAAAATTCATCAGGCAATCCGAACACTTAGCCGCTCCGGATTAATTGTTAAACTGGAAAGGGGCAAATATATCAGGAGTAGTTTTATGGATTCTTTTGTAATCGGTAACTTTCTTGCACCGGACGGCGGCATTGCATATTGGTCGGCTCTTAATTATCACGGTCTTACAGAGCAATTTGTAAATGTTGTTTTTGTGCAAACGGCAAAAAGGAAAACAGAAGAACTTAATGTCAATGGATTAAGGTATAAAATCATTAAAGTAAACAATAGAAAAGTTACCGGATATAGAACAGTTGGTTACGGTAATCATCAATACAAAATAACGGATTTGGAAAAAACCGTTGTTGATTGTTTTGATATGCCCCACCTTGCCGGTTGGTATCAGGAAATTATCAAAGCATTTAATCGGGCAGACCTGAATCAAAATAGATTAATTAAATACTGCAAGGCCATCAATAACAAATCGGTAATAAAACGACTTGCTTTTCTTGCCGAATTTTTGGAAAAACCGAAAATGGAAAAATTTATTGACTTTGCTCAAAAATCTATCAATAAAGATTATTCGGTTTTTGAAATAGAACATAGCAGAAAAGGGAAAATAAACAAAAGATGGAAATTAATTATGAATATGGATGAAGATGAAATACTGGAAATTGCAAACTCTTAAATAATGACTTATAAAGAGATACAAAACATAGCAAAGAAATTACAGATGGATGAAGCTGTCATTGATAAAGACTGGATGCTCGGTCATTTCCTCAATGCTATGTTTTCATTTTCCGATATTTCAGAAAACTTTGTATTTAAAGGCGGCACTTGTTTAAGGAAAAATTATTTTGCAGATTATCGCTTTTCGGAAGATTTGGACTTCACACTTTTGGACGAGTCGTTTGTGATTGATGATGCATTTTTCAAAAAGATAATAATACAGGCAGAAAGGAACAGCGGAGCCAAATATTATTTAAAAAACATAAAATCGCAGAACTGTCAGGATATTCCTCAGGGTTATGAAGTTGCCGTCATATATTGGGGAGCTTTTCACAAACCCAATCAACCGGTTTTACCGGTTAACCGTTGGCAAACCAAAATAAAGCTGGACATCAGTTTTTCGGAAAAAACGATAATGAAACCGGTTATAAAACCTATTTTTCATCCCTATTCCGATTCTGATAAAATCACAAGCAAAGTTCCGGCTTATCCGTTAAACGAGATTACAGCCGAAAAACTTCGTTCGTTGATGCAACGAAACAGGCCTCGCGATATTTATGATTTGTATTATTTATCAGGAATAATTTCGCCGAAACAGCATCCACAAATTTTGAGTTTGCTAAAACAAAAATCGAAAAACAAAAACATTGATTGCTGTAACTATACCGATTTTATAGATGATAAAAAATACAAGAGCAATAAAAGGGCTTGGGAAAGCAGCCTTAATTATCATCTGCCAAAGGGCAAATTAGTTGATTATAACACAGCCTATTTAATAGTTGGACAATTTGTAAAGAATATTTTAAATCCAGAAATATGAAAAAACTAATATCGTTTACCATAAAAGCTGAAAAGGGTTTTTTGAAAAAACCCGATATCAATGAGGGAATTTATCTGACCTACAATATGCTTCATAAACCCGCATTGCTTGGTATTCTCGGAGCCATTATCGGTCTTGAAGGTTATCAAAAAAATGAAGAGTTGCCGGAATATTACAAGAAATTAAAAGATATTCCTGTGGGCATTGCACCTGTTGGAGCAGAAAAAGGGAACTTTCAGAAAACGAAAATAACCTATAACAATACTACCGGAATGGCAAGCAACGAAGCCGGGGGTAATCTGATAATTACCGAGCAAACTCTGATAAAACCTGCCTACAAAATATATCTGCTTCTGGATTTGGAAGATGAAAACCAAAAGATACTGTACAACAACATCAAAGAGCAAAAAGCAGAGTACCTGCCCTATCTCGGTAAAAACGATTATTCGCTTTGGTGGGAAAAGGAGGATGTTGTTGAATATGATGAGTGGCATCCATTTGAAAAAAACAAAAATTTCAGTATTTCGACTTTATTTAAAAAAGATGAAGCTATTGTAAATTACATTGCAAAAGCTATGGGGAGAAAAGCATTGGCACAACAGAAGAATAGCTTTAATTATTTTGAAAGATTACCAATTGATTTTAATAAAAAATTATATCAATACAATTATGCGGATTTTGTTTTTTCAAATGTGATATTTGAAGAAGAAGTAAAAGTGAATTCAAGCAATCTTTACCAAGCTATAAAAGACGGGAAAACGGAAATCATTTTTTTGTATTAAGATATGATTGAAAAACATAAATATACTCGTGATGAACTAGAAAAGATAATCCATAATCAGCAAAATTATTTTGCGCATTTATCCAATGACGGAAAAGAAAAGGAGACATTGATAGAGCATATTTTATTGGTGCAAGATTATTTTATAAAATTAGTTTCGGTTCATCAATTATATAATGTAATTGAAAATCTGATTGCCGGAATTATTGAAAATAAAGACATTCAGGAATTTATAAAAGAGTTATTCGTTAAGTCTGTTGCGGTTCACGATTTCGGGAAAGTAAATCCCGAATTTCAAAGTCAAAAAATGGATAATTCCATAAAAAAAATTAACCACAACTTGTCATCGGGACATTCATTGATAAGCGGCTACATCTTTTCATTGATTGGTGAACAAATAGCCAAAAAATATAATTTCTCAGAAGAGCAAGAAACATTGATTGATTTTTTATGCCTATCTTTCTCATATCCTATTGTGAAGCATCATTTGTCAAAATTGGAATCCTTTGCAAACGATTTAAAGTATTCTGAAAATATTGGAGACTTGAAGTTATTTACATCATTTTTTGAAGGTTTTGATGATGAGGATTTTGTTAATGAAATCAATGAGTTTGTATTTCAAAACTCATCAATGATAGTTGAGGATGAAGAAAGTAAAAAAAGTATTACTGATTCCTTCCCTCTTTTCGCCCTGCTAAAACTAAACTATTCACTGCTAACTGCTTCCGATTATCTTGCCACAACCCATTTTATGAATAATTGGGGTACTGAAATAATGACTGATTTTGGTGTGTTTGATGAGGTTTTGAAAAAGAAAATCATCCATCAGGTTGAAACATCAACATCATACAACAGAAAAACTTACAATGAATTGGAAAATTATAAATTAGACTTTCCAACAGAGAAAAGTAATACCAACCTAAATAAGCTTCGCCAAAACTTAGCGGTTGAGACAATAAATGGTATCAGAAATAATCTTGACAAAAATCTGTTTTATATCGAAGCCCCTACCGGAGGCGGCAAAACAAACTTGTCGATGCTGGTACTTGCCGAGTTTTTAAGAAATGATATTGACACAGGCGAAAATAACATCACGAAAGTGTTTTATGTTTTTCCGTTTACAACACTTATTACCCAAACATTTAGATCATTAAAAGAAACCTTGGGACTTAAAGATGATGAAATTGTTCAAATTCATTCAAAAGCAGGGTTTTCGCAAAAGGGGACGGATGACAAATACGGAAGAGACAAACTCAATATTATCGATTATCAGTTTGTAAATTATCCTATAGCTCTTCTTTCGCATATTAAGTTTTTCGACATTCTAAAATCAAATCGTAAATCGGCAAACTACCTGATGCATCGTCTGGCAAATTCTATAGTAATCATTGATGAGTTGCAAACCTATTCACCTAGCGAATGGGATAAGGTAATCTACTTCATCAATAAATATGCAAAATATTTCAATATCAAATTTATTTTGATGTCAGCAACTTTGCCAAAAATTGATGAGCTGCTTTCTGAAAAAGGAAAAGAAGAGGGTTTTGAAAAAGAAGATTTTGTTAAACTCAATCAGAATAAAGACAATTATTTTCAAAACCAAAACTTTGCAGAACGGATAGAATTTGATTTTTCAATGATAAATAATCAGGACTTTGATAAAAAAGATAAAGACAATTTTTTGAAAAATCTTTGGGCAAAATTAGTTGAAGAATCGGAAAAATATAAAAGACAAAGCAAGGAAAAAAGAGTACATACGATTATTGAATTCATTTTCAAAAAAACAGCTGCTAAATTTATCGGGATTGCAAATAAGAATAAAAGTTTGTTTGATGAAGTCTTTATCCTTTCGGGAACTATACTTGAACCAAGAAGAAAGGAAGTTATTAATAAACTTAAAAGCGATGAATACAAAAGAAAAAATATACTCTTAATTACGACACAAGTAGTTGAAGCCGGCGTCGATATTGATATGGATTTGGGATTTAAAGACGCTTCGCTTGTTGATTCGGATGAACAACTGGCCGGTAGAATAAACAGAAATGTAAATAAACCGAAATGCAAACTATTTCTTTTTGATTACGATGATGCCAAAACCATTTACGGAAAAGATTACCGCTACAAAGAAATTAAAGAAAAGTTGACAACCGAAGATTACAAAGAAATACTTCAAAAGAAAGATTTTGACAAACTGTACAACCTGGTAATGAATCATATCAGGGAGTTCAACCAACAGGAGGCATACACCGATACTTTACCTGAATATTTAAAATCAATTAAAAATCTCGATTTTGAAACGGTAAACAAAGACTTTCGGCTAATAAGCAATGCCATTCAAACTACTTCCATTTTTATTCCTGTGAATATTCCTGTTCAGATACCGGACAGTATGGAGAAAAACTTTTCGGACGAAGAACTTAATTTCCTGAAAGAAAAGATGAAATATAAAGATGAGGACTTTGTTTCAGGCGAAAAAGTTTGGGAATTATATTGTGAAATTATTGAGAATAAAGATGATGATTTTACCAAACAAAAAGTACAGAAAGTAATAATGCAAGGTTTGGTTTCAAAATTCTCAATTTCAGTAAGTACTTATTCAAAAGAGTTTATGGCTATGGAAGGCAGAGGAAGCGGAGAAGAGAAATACGGATTTTATAAATTAAACTATTTTGATGAGGTTTATGATTATAGAACAGGCATAAAAGCAAAAGAATTGGATTCGGCAATATTATTTTAAAATATGCAAATTACAGGTACACATATCAATTATTATTTCTCTTGCCGGCGGCAGCTCTGGCTTTTTGCCAATTCGATACAAATGGAGCATACAAACGATACGGTTTATGAGGGTAAGTTGATTCACGAAACTTCCTATCCGCAAAGACCATCTAAATACGAGGAGTTGGAATTGGAAGGTATTAAGATTGATTTTTATGACGCCAAAAACAAAGTTATCCATGAAATAAAGAAGTCGAGAAAACTTCACAAAGCCCATGTATGGCAGGTAAAATATTATATCCATATTCTGGAGAAAAACGGAATTGATGGTGTGAGCGGGATTTTAGAATACCCCAAAGAAAGAAAAATCGAAGAAGTCTATTTGTCATCAATAGATAAAAGAAAGATTAAGGAAATTGAAAATGATATTATGAATATAATAGCTTCGGATAAAGTACCTGATGTGGAGAAGAAAAAAAGATGTAAGAATTGTAGTTATTATGATTTTTGTTTTGTAAGCGAATAATGAAAAAAACCTACTACCTATTCAATCCGGGTCGCCTCTCGCGTAAAGACAACACGCTGAAATTCACTCCTGTTGACGAAAACGGCAAGGAAGGAAAACCCCGTTATCTGCCTGTGGAACAAGTTGATCAGCTATACTGTTTCGGTTCTGTTGATGCCAACTCGGCTATGTATAACTTTCTTGGTAAGAATGAAATAGCGGTTCACTTCTTCGATTATTACGAAAACTACACCGGTTCGTTTTTATCACGCGATTATTTGCTTTCCGGAAAAATGCTCGTGAAACAAATAGAAGCGTACACCAACCGGAAAAAGCGTATTGTGATAGCTCAAAAATTGATTGACGGAGCGAGTTTCAATATGTTGAAAAATCTGAAATATTATGATAACCGCGGCAAAGATTTACGACCTATTATAGATAAAATCAATGAGTTGCGAGATTCGATATATACTACATTGCAAGTTGACGAATTGATGGGAATAGAAGGAAACATCCGTATGAAGTATTACGAAGCTTTTGACTTGATTCTGAAAGATTTTGTAATGGGAGGCCGGACAAAGCAACCACCGTTAAATCCGGTAAATTCCCTGATATCTTTTGGAAATATGATGTGTTACTCTCAGGTAATCAGGAGCATACACCAGACTCAACTAAATCCTACGGTGAGTTATTTGCATTCGCCAGGAGAGCGTCGCTATTCGTTGGCTTTGGATATTGCCGAAATTTTCAAACCGATTTTGGTTGACAGGGTAATATTTAAAATTCTGAATAAAAGGGAGTTGCGGGAAAATGATTTCGATTGTAAAGTAAATCGCATATTAATAAAAGATTCGGGGAAGAAGAAATTTATACAAGCATATGAAAATAGGTTGCAAGAAACCATAATGCACAGAAAGTTAAATAAAAAAGTAAGCTACAAGCATATGATAAAGCTTGAAATCTACAAATTGCAAAAGCATCTTCTTGGAATAGAGGAATATAAACCCTTAAAAATATGGTGGTAAAATATTTTATTTTGTTTTAAAGACAAATTTTTATATTTTTATCACCTTTTTAAATGGTTATATGTACGTAATAGCGGTTTATGACATAGGAGAAAAGCGAGTCGGCAAAATGCTGAAATTATTTCGTCAATATTTAAATTGGATACAAAATTCGGTTTTCGAGGGCGAAATAACCGAGGTAAAATTAAAGGAATTAAAGTCGAAAGCAAAGCAAATAATGAAATTGGAAACCGACAGTTTGATAATTTTTAAAAGTCGTGAAGAACGGTGGTTGGAAAAGGAGATAATCGGAGAAGAGAAAAACAAATTGGAGCAATTTTTATAAAATAGCAATCAAATAGTTGTCGAACCACCCAAAAACAGAACAAACGAAACAATAAAATAGTTTGGCTGTTCTTTGACATCTTGAAAATCAATAAATTACAGGGTTGTCGAACCTAAGGGGAAAATATATTAATACATATTGACGCTTTTAAATAAAAAAAATCATTATTTTTGCAAACATAAAACAGTGCCGTTCAACGGTTTAAAAATCGGGTGTCAACGGCTTTTAATCGCACCATTTTGGAATTGAAATTTTGATGTTGTTAATTCTTTTTTTGCTTTTTCGATTCTTTTAATCGCACCATTTTGGAATTGAAATACAGATCGTTATTATCGAAAACGGCGAAAAAAGAGTCTTTTAATCGCACCATTTTGGAATTGAAATAAGGTTAAGACTTTAAAAGATATATGTATGAAGAATCTTTTAATCGCACCATTTTGGAATTGAAATGATAAATCTGTAATTTGAATATCTCCATATTTTTTAGCTTTTAATCGCACCATTTTGGAATTGAAATTAAAAAAGCAGCCTTGAAGTAATATCCATATAATCACTTTTAATCGCACCATTTTGGAATTGAAATACACTGATATAATTTGAATATCTCCATATTTTTTAGCTTTTAATCGCACCATTTTGGAATTGAAATTTGCTGCAACCGCAATTGAAACGGCAGCGCAAATATCTTTTAATCGCACCATTTTGGAATTGAAATAATCATAGTCGTTATAACTATGTATATGGCAATATTCTTTTAATCGCACCATTTTGGAATTGAAATTCAATAGCAAAAAAAACAATTGAAATGCTTTCATCGCTTTTAATCGCACCATTTTGGAATTGAAATTTGCTGCAACCGCAATTGAAACGGCAGCGCAAATATCTTTTAATCGCACCATTTTGGAATTGAAATATTTCTTCCGGGGTCAGTTCATCAAATCTAACCCAACTTTTAATCGCACCATTTTGGAATTGAAATAGATTATAACCTGATTTGTTTGCAAATGAAAGTGATCTTTTAATCGCACCATTTTGGAATTGAAATCTGTAAATTGAATTCTACTATAATCAGCAACACTATCTTTTAATCGCACCATTTTGGAATTGAAATTCCTGAATAAATGATAACTTCGCCTTACTTTCTTTTCTTTTAATCGCACCATTTTGGAATTGAAATGGAGTTACAACTGATTGAAAATGCACAATTTGATTCTTTTAATCGCACCATTTTGGAATTGAAATGCCATAACCTGGGTTGTTAAGACGGTATCCCTTGAGCTTTTAATCGCACCATTTTGGAATTGAAATGTGTATTGCCAACTTCTGCAAGTGTAACATCTTCACTTTTAATCGCACCATTTTGGAATTGAAATAAAATGAAACGGTGATGTGCGGCAATCCGTCGCGCTCCTTTTAATCGCACCATTTTGGAATTGAAATTATTGTCTATCAACGTCTCTGTGCTTGCTTTCGGTGCTTTTAATCGCACCATTTTGGAATTGAAATATAGCTTCTACAGGTCGTAATCCTGTATTGTAAAGTCTTTTAATCGCACCATTTTGGAATTGAAATTACATAACTTATCCGGCTAAAATATTTTTAATTTCCCTTTTAATCGCACCATTTTGGAATTGAAATTCAAAAGAATCCGGCGCATATCCTATTCCGTATTGACTTTTAATCGCACCATTTTGGAATTGAAATCAAAGTGCAGGACACATTTCTTTCAACCGCACCCACCTTTTAATCGCACCATTTTGGAATTGAAATGACTTTCTTCAACCACATCCATATTTTTTTCATTATCTTTTAATCGCACCATTTTGGAATTGAAACTTGTTTAACTGGATGGTGCGGCGGTTGTATATTAACTTTTAATCGCACCATTTTGGAATTGAAACTACTTTGAGGAAAATTTTTCAATCAATTCCAAAAAACTTTTAATCGCACCATTTTGGAATTGAAACATGATTACGGACGGGAACGCTGCCATTGTCAATCAAGCTTTTAATCGCACCATTTTGGAATTGAAACTACAGATTTGATAATGCTTCTGAAATTGAATGTGTTACTTTTAATCGCACCATTTTGGAATTGAAACAACCAATATCCGATTGGGACATCGAAAAATTCTGATACTTTTAATCGCACCATTTTGGAATTGAAACGACAAATATCCAAGATTATCATTATTTTTTAGATTTCTTTTAATCGCACCATTTTGGAATTGAAACTTGACAATGTCGTTACGGATTATCGGGAATATCAACTTTTAATCGCACCATTTTGGAATTGAAACCACCAAGCCTCATAGCTTTATTACCATATTTAGAATCTTTTAATCGCACCATTTTGGAATTGAAACGTTTTAACGTTGCTCCCGTGTCTAATGAACTTTCTGCTTTTAATCGCACCATTTTGGAATTGAAACAAATAAATATGTAGAAATTTCTTTATTACCCTGATGCTTTTAATCGCACCATTTTGGAATTGAAACAAATAAATATGTAGAAATTTCTTTATTACCCTGATGCTTTTAATCGCACCATTTTGGAATTGAAACGTGCCTCCGCAGTGTCAAGGTAATTTTTATTAATACCTTTTAATCGCACCATTTTGGAATTGAAACTTATAAGGATCGCGGATGCCGCTTTTTGCCCGCCAACTTTTAATCGCACCATTTTGGAATTGAAACCGGCTCTCAATCTCTTTTTGAAAAGCCTGAAGGCTGCTTTTAATCGCACCATTTTGGAATTGAAACTTTTAACCCTCTTCACCTTATTTAAATCAAGTAAAACCTTTTAATCGCACCATTTTGGAATTGAAACCTAAAAATATAAAACCTCCTAACTTCCCAACTTCATAACTTTCAAACTTCATGACTTTCAAACTTTCAAACTTCCCAACCTCCTAACATCCAAATCAATAACACTTTAATCGCACATTTTAATCATTATGATTTTTATAATATTGAATTACGGAGAAAACCCGTCTGTTTTTTTCTGTTTTATTATTGATAATTGCAATATAAACTTTTGATATTTCGGTAAAAACCGCATCTTTCGGATGAAGTTCATCATACCAGTATGCTTCCGGATGTTTATGATTGTGTGTCTCAAGAAAGTGTGTAAAACCTCTTACATCAACGTGGTAGATATTCGGATACTCCTTGCCGAGTTCGATAAGCATCTCATTAAAGTCGAAAATCAGAGCCATAACGATTGATTCTTCGGTATATTAATCAGTTATACCAAGATTTTCGAGCGGATGTTTTAGCCATTTCCCGTTCTCCAAAAACAAGCGTACCCCCAATTTTTTCCCTGAGTTCGGGACAGCATAGTCATAACCCTGTGTTATAATTTTCAGGGAATCAAAATGAATGGAATCCAATTTTCGCAACGACTCAAAGAGTATCTTGTATTCCAGTTTAAACATTACAAGCAGCCTGTAATAATTCTTATTTAGATATCTGCGTCCGTTAACTATTTTATCAACTTCCCGCATATCCGTATTAGATAGAAACCTAGGCATAGAGTCAATAAAAAGATGATATTCAATAGGGCAAAAGTTCGCATTGCAAAGGGGAACAGGTTTATGGTTTTCGCGCAGAACCACATATTCGCGATAATCATCCAGAAATTTATCTTGTTCATCTACAGGTTTATTTGACACGAAACTCATCAGCCTGTTTTCGCCCACAAGGTCATTTCCGCCACCGCTGACAAGGAAAACATCGGGATGCAATATTTTATACTCATCCTGATAATCGTGATTTGAAATCATATTTGCAGCCCAGTCGCCTCCGGCTGCAAGACTGTAAACTGCTAAATTATCCTGCTCAATAAGGTTATCTGTTATATCTTCAAGAAACAACGGATACTCAAACCAGGAATCTCCTTCCGCAAGTATTATTTTATTTTCCGGATGAAGTTTTTTATCTGCAAAACCATTTTTAATCTTTTTATTGAATTTTTTCAATCTTTTTTCCGAAGAATTTTTGTTCAAAGAGCCAATAACTCCTACGTTTGCAGTTGATCCGTTCTTTATTTTCGCTTGCGCTCCTGTAAATATAGATGCTGTAATTTGATTGAGCCTTTGTATATCAATGTGTTGCAGATTTGAGCAGAGTAATCGCCAGTTTGTGTCGTTATTGTTGAAAAAACTTGTGGGATTCACCCAAAGTGAGTCCAGAAGTTTGTTTGTGAGGTTTCTTTTCATTAAAGAACTATCATCTTGCGCATAAGCATTTACCCATAAAATAAGTAACAAACCAGTAATGTATTTTAACAACCTGAAGCGTTTCATAATACAAAGGAATATAACATAAACGCACCCACAATAACAAATAAAATTGCGACGCTGATTTTCATAATATCCTCAGGTAGTTTTTTCTGTGTTGCAATTAAAATTGCAAGGGGAAAAATATACCAAAACTCAAAAGATAATTCCATTTGTTTTATTATTTATATCAATGTTACGTCACATATTACTTCCAGCAAGGCGGGTCCATTGTGGTCGCTGATCTTTTGCATTGCTTTTTCGAGATCTTCCCTTTTTTCAACCCTGATTCCAAGAGCACCGCAATTTTCGGCAAATTCTGCAAAATTTGGATTGTGCATTGCCGTTTGCCATACTTTAAGTTCTGAGGAGCGTTGCTCTTTGGAGATTTTACCAAGTTCCGAATTATTGATAAGGATATGCTTTATGTTCATATTATACCTGACAAGGGTCGTAAGCTCGGCAAGATACTGACCAAGGCCGCCGTCTCCTGAAACCGACCATACAGGACGACTGTCTTTTACGGCAGCCCAGGCACCCATAGCAGCAGGCAAAGCAAAACCGATAGAGCCGAGGTAGCCTGACATCAGTATGGATTGGTTTTTACACTCAAAATATCGTCCGAAAGAATAGGCATTGTTTCCAACATCAACAGCAATCACTGCATTGTCCGGCGTAATTTTATTCATTGCTTCAAAAACTGCAATAGAACCGATACCTTGTCCACGGTCATCTTTAAGTCTGTTTTCCTTTTCCGTACTCCATATCTTTTTCCTGACGGCTATTTCATCCCTTTGGTCAATAGTATCTGTTTTTCCGGTTAATTTTTTTTTCAAAAGTTTAGAGGTAACCCCCACTTCACCCCACAATGCCGCATCTATTTTATGAAATTTACTTAAAGCCAAAGGGTCGAAATCAATCTGTATCAGTGGCTTTTTAGGAGTAATACCGGTATGGTTCGAGAATGATGCCCCGAATACTATCAACATGTCACTTTCGTTCATAAACCAGGAAGCGACAGGAGTTCCGCTACGTCCCAATACTCCGCAAGCAAGCGGATGATTATCGGATATAAGTCCCTTACCTTTAAAGGTTGTGATAACCGGAGCGTTGAGGTTTTCTGCAAGTCCTTTGATATTTTTCATACTGTATCTCGCCCCATGGCCAACAATAATTACCGGTCTTTTGGATTCTTTAATCATTCCGATAGCTTTCTCAACCATATCTTCAGGAGGTGATATGTTAAACGGCGTTATCCTGTTCTCCGGGGTTTGGGCTTCTTCTTCGGCAGGCTTAAATGCAAATTGTACCTCGTCGGGAAAAGTTATATGCGAAACATCGCGTTTTACAAGTGAATGCTTTATAGCAAGACTCATTAGTTCGGAATGTTTGCTTTCTTTTTGAACTGCTATATTAAAGTTAGCAACAGTTTGAAATGCTTTCACCAGATTCACCTCCTGAAAAGCTCCGGTTCCAACTACCTGGGTATTTATTTGCCCGGTCAATGCCAGTAGCGGAACCCTGTCAACCTTTGCATCCCACATTCCGGTGAACATATTTGTGGCTCCGGGCCCGGCAATGCCAAAACAGGCTGCCGGTTTTCCGGTCAGCTTGGCATAACCGCTTGCAGCAAAGGCGGCAGCTCCTTCGTGGCGTATTCCGAAGTACTGCAACTTCCCTTTCTCTTCTAATCGTCGCATGGCATCAGCTACTCCAAGGTTACTGTGTCCCACCATTCCGAAAACTGTGTTCACACCCCAGTTAACCATTGTCTCCATCATAACATCCGAAATGGTTGGCTTATGTGGTTCTTCTTCTAAAATTCCAACGTAAAAAGCTCCGTTTTCTTCTTTCACCTCATAAGCATCAACACCATCGTCAAAACCGGGAGCCTTTCCTGAGCAGGGATGATAGTCCCAGCCGTGCCAGGGGCAACGCAAGATTCCGTTTTCAATGCTGCCTTCCCCCAAAGGCCCGCCCTGATGTGGGCAGCGATTGTCAAGAGCACAGATTTTCCCTTCGAAATGAGAAAGAGCAATCTGGATTTTTCCGGCAGTGACTGTAGTTACGCGATTTTCGGACAATTCTGTTTTGTCATCAAGGACTTTGTACCATACTTTTTTTTTATTCATTTGGATTTGTTTTTGTTATTATAAAACGCTTTTTAATGTATCTATCCCCGTTTGAAAAAATGATTTTACAAGTTTGTGCTGGTTCACGGCCTTATTTTCCTTTAATATTTCAGAAAGTTTTAATACGGCACCATTCCAGTCGGGCATCATCCATTTACCCACTTCCGAGGGTTTGATATTTTCAATACCTTTTACAGGTTTTTCCGACCAAAAACTAAGATAAAAATATGGTTCGTCAATCATACTGTCGGGTATTGCCAGGCCCAGTCCGAAGGATTTTGACAAATCACCTTTTTTATTATGTGCCAATGGTATAAAAGTGCCGGTGTCGAAGTGATGAGGCCAGATACGTACCGGTTCCGCTTGTTCAAAATCCTTTGCCACCTCAATAAGTACAACTTTTGCATTATGACGGTATAATGTGTTTTCAATGAAGTATTTTTTGTTACTAACCGAAAAAACATCTCCCCTGTCAAGTTTGTGTTCAGGTATTTCGTAATGCATTTCATTACTGAATCCCGACACATCCACTCCCAAATTTTTCAGATTACGTTTTATCTCTTCAAAAACTGCAATTTGTGTTTTGCCGGCAAGGGTGATTTCCGTTTTTGTTTCATTTTTATCATCAAGAATGAAAATTTTCATTTCGGACAACTGCAAGCCCAGACGCACACCCTCAGGTAAAAGGTTTCCAAACAACATCTCTTTTTCAGGGATATATTCCATATTGGTATTGCTGTCGTCGGGTTGCCGGGGTATCAGATGGCGACCTGCCATTGCTAAAAATTGAGCTGCGTGATGTTGTTGCTGAAGAGCATCACTTAATTCCGTATTGAACGGTAGCGATAATAATCTCCACTTGTTATCAAGTCTTTTCATTATGGTTAGTTTATTCGGTTATTTTTACACCGTGCCAAAAGGCAACATAGTTTTTGATTTTTTCGGCAAGGCCTGAAGGCTCAGGATAGTACCAGGCTGCATCCTTATTAACTTTTCCGGCAACAACAACATCAAAATACGATGCTGTTCCTTTCCAGTGACAAACCGTATGTGTCTGACTATCCGATAAATATCCTTTTATTACAGATTCAGGAGGGAAGTATTGGTTTCCTTCAATGTTAACTGTTTCGTTGCTTTCGGCAATCACCGTATCATTCCATATCGCTTTCATATTGATTATTTTAATTTCCAAAGAGAATTCATAAAGAATAGTCGTTTATCAAAGAAATTCCTTACAACCTGAAAACCTGATCTTTCGGCTAATTCATTTATCATCACCGTATCGTATTTTTGAGAAATCTCCATAAATATGGCTTCCCCTTCCTCAAATGAAACTGTCAGATTCAGTTCTTTAATTTCAACGGACTGGTTTTTAATACTTATCAATTCACTCTTAGCCGTTCCGGTTTCAGAATCATAGACCTCACGATGTTTGAAGTTTTGTAAAATAAAGTCCGCATCCAACTCGTCATTAATTCTTTGCAGAAGATTCAAATTGAATGCTGCCGTATGTCCGTGTGGATCATTGTAGGCTTTAAGAATGATATCGGAGTCTTTTTTCATATCAAAGCCTATAAACAATAAATCCCGGGGATTCATCACCTCTTTTAGTTTCGATAAAAAAGCGAGTGTATCGGGGTAGTTGTAATTCCCGATATTAGATCCGAGGAACAATAATATCTTTTTTGTTTGTCCGTTAAATTCTTTTTCATTCAGAAGCTCGAAATAATCGCCGACTTTACCAATGATATTCAATTCCGGAAGTTTAAGTTCCAGGTCAATGACCAGATTACTGACGGCGTCTTCGGAGATGTCAATGGGAATATATTTAAAATCACAATTTTTTTCGAGTAAATATGATAACAGTATCCTTGTTTTCATACCGTCGCCCGCGCCAAGTTCAATCAATTCAAATTCATCACCTGATTCCGTAAAGGATTCAAAGATATGTTGTTTTTGTGTCTCGAAAATTTCCAATTCGCAATCGGTCAGATAATACTCCGGCATTCGCATAATATCCTGAAATATCCTGCTTCCGGTGTCATCATAAAAATATTTTGAAGATAGGGATTTTGTCCCTGATGTTAACCCGGTTTGTACATCTTTAGCAAAGTCGGTATTTGTTTCAATCTGTTCCATAATGTTATCAATATTTTGTTGTTACTCAGCCGGGATTCCGGTTTCATAAGGATTCCGAGGGTCGTTACTCCACTCGAACCAGCCACCGTCAAAAACCGAGACTTTCGGCCAACCCATAAGCCAGGCATTCAACCAGGCTTCACTACCGCGCCACCCGGTACCACAGTAAAATGCCAGATGCTTACCGGGAGTTATACCGGCACTTTCCCAGTTTGCGGCTATTTCCTGAAATTCTCTTGTTGTGTGGTCAACATTCCTGTAGTTTTCCATATGATATGCATCCGTTCCGCAATTACCGAATATAGCACCCGGGATTCTGCCCTTTTTTTCAATATAGTTGTATCCGCTTACCTCACTGATGTACTCGGGCCAGCTACGAACACAGACAAGGTCGGCATTCTCCGACTTTAACATCTCTTTTGCTTCAACAATATCCACTGCAAGCCCGGGATTTCCCGGAATTGATGCTCCAAAATCCTTAACCGGATCTTTCGGCACATCCTCCGTACTTATCTCGAAACCTGCGTCTTTCCACGATTGAAAACCACCGTTGAGCACTCTAACATCCTTAACTCCGGCATACATCAAAATAAAAGCCGACCTGATAGCCCCAATATGGCCGGCAGCACTCCCCGGAAAAGGATTATTGTTATCGGGATGCATAAACTTGCCGTAAAGAATGACCGTAGTATCTGCCGTTATACCATGATTTTGCAGTGCCTCCTTTAATTCCTCGGGAGACCTCCGGTTCCAGGTTTCCGGTGACTCCAGTGCGAGAGTGTCAATATCAACAGCTCCGGGAATATGTCCGGATAAGTAGGCACTCCTGTTTCGATAATGTGCATGCAAAATGATGAATTTGTCATTATCGTAATGTACCGGCTTTTCACCTTTGAGAAGACTATTGACCCATACGGCCGGTACGAGATGCTCATATCTTTTAAGATAATCCACCGGCAAATCTTTATCAGACAGCCATTCATCCTGAAAATGATTGTAAACTCTTACATCGGAATATCCGGAGCGGATGAATAACCTTGCAACCTTCTCGGCTTCACCGGAAGAATAGCCGTAAACGACCAAAGGTTTGCCGGGTGTTATCCCTTTTGACCTCACTATTTCAATCCAGTCTATATAGTTTGTCCATTTAAGCGGCAGGCTTTTCGCCCCTTTGATATGTCCGCCTCTTACTTCATTTTCAAGCTCCCACCCGTTATAGGCATCAACAGGGCGGACATCAATAACCGTCCCTTCTTCATCTTTTATAAAGTTTGAGAGTTCTTTTGTTGAGATTTGATTCATCGTTGATTTGATTTTTTTGTAAAGATAATAATTTTCAGATAATTAAATATCAATTTTCTCCATTTTCCAATACTTCCGGTATAGAATGAATTTTTATTTTAACATAACTATTTATCAATTGGACGAAGAAAAGGAAAAACCTTACATCTTCAAATGAAAGATGTTTTGATAACCAGTGAATATGGGCTTCTTGAAGATAAAGTAAGACAGGTACTTGCAACATGCATGCAAAAGGTTCGGTGCAGGGGCCCCAACATATAAACATTTGCAAAATTATTATATTTTTGCAAAAACGATAATTATGAAAAATTTTCCAACCTTAACACTACCTGCACTATTAAAACAGTCGGTTGAGAAATATGCCGACAGGCCTGCCTTGGCCTTTGTGGGTGATAAACCCGTAACCTATGCAGAGTTTGACAAAATAAGGTTGTCATTAATGTCATTGCTTGAGAATCTGGATGTTAAACAGGGTGACAAAGTAGCTCTTCTGAGTTCAAATATGCCCAACTGGGGAATAACATATTTTGCCATTGCCTCTATGGGAGCGGTGGTTGTTCCGATTCTTCCCGATTTTAGCCCCGTCGAAATCGAAAATGTATTAAATCATTCCGAATCAAAGGCTATCTTTGTTTCAGACAATCTTAAAGCTAAAATAGAGAAGTATAAAAACGATAAATTACTCCACAGAATATTGATTGACGATTTCTCAATTTTAGAATCGGATAAACCCGGAGTGCAATATAAAGAGGGAGCAAAACCTCAGAAGGAATATACTGTTAAGGAAGAAGACCTTGCCGTTATTATTTACACTTCCGGCACAACGGGAAAGTCAAAGGGCGTAATGCTTTCACATAAAAATATAAGCTCAAATGCAGTGGCAAGTATGAGTGTTCAGGAGATAAATTCCAACGACCGCTTTTTGTCCGTTTTGCCCCTGTCGCACACTTATGAGAACACTATCGGTTTTATTCTTCCGGTTATTTGCGGAGCAAGTATTTCGTATATCAGAAAACCACCGACACCGGCAGTATTGCTGCCTGCCCTGAAAGAGGTTAGACCGACCCTTATGCTTACGGTTCCTCTCATCATAGAAAAAATATACAGAAATAAAGTTTTGCCGAATTTTCAAAAAAACAGGTTGACACGATTTCTATATTCCATACCCTTTTTGCATAAAAAGTTTAACCGTATTGCCGGCAAAAAACTTATGGAGACTTTCGGAGGTGAAATAAAGTTTTTCGGTATTGGAGGTGCGAAGCTGGATAAGACGGTGGAGAAGTTTTTGCGTGAAGCAAAATTTCCGTATGCCATAGGTTACGGGCTTACGGAAACTTCTCCTTTGCTTGCAGGTGTTAATGCCCGGAATACAAAATTGCAGTCAACAGGACCTCCGCTTAAAGGGGTAACTTTAAAAATACATAATCCGCAAAAAATGACGGGTGAGGGAGAAATCTGGGCTAAAGGACCCAATGTTATGATGGGCTATTACAAAGAGCCGGAACTGACGAAAGAAGTGCTGACCGAAGACGGATGGTTTAAAACCGGAGACCTTGGAATACTCGACAAAACTAACTATCTCTACATCCGCGGAAGAAGTAAAAATGTTATTATCGGGCCAAGTGGCGAAAATATTTTTCCCGAAGATATTGAATCGGTTATAAATAATTTCAAACATGTTGCCGAATCGCTTGTTATTCAGCAAAAAGGAAAGCTTGTGGCAATGGTTCATTTTAACCGTGAGGAAATTGAAGAGAAATACAAACATTTAAAGGAAAAAGGAGGGGAATTTTCCGATTTTGTGGAACGGAAATATGATGAACTGAAAAAAGAATTGCGCGACTATGTTAACTCCAGAGTGAATAAATTTTCAAAAATTCACGATGTTGTTGTCAGCAAGGAGGAGTTTGTGAAAACCGCAACAAAAAAGATAAAAAGATTTTTATATTCGGGAAAACCGGAAAACCCTGAAAAGCATGCATAGCTCACTGATTCATATTGCAGTTATTCAATGTATTATAAAATGAAGAAAACCGATATATGTATTGTGGGAGCCGGTCCGGCAGGAGTTTTTGCAGCTTTGTTCCTGTCGAAGTTTGGTATTGAATCAACCCTGGTTGACAAAGCAAAATTTCCGCGTGATAAAATATGTGGTGACGGAATAAGCGGCTGGGTGCTCACAATTCTTAATGAGCTTGACAAGAGTTTGCTCGAAAAGCTATCGAAACAATCATTTATTAATTATTCGTACGGTATAAGGATTGTCGCACCGAATTATAACCGGCTTGATCTCCCCTTTTTTGACAGCGGAGACTGGGATCCTTCAATACCTCCGGGTTTTACCGCAAGAAGAATTGATTTCGACAATTTTATGATTGAGGAGGTGAGAAACAGAAAAGAAATTAAGCTGCTTGAGAATAGTGAAATTACCGGCTACGAAAGATATGATAACAAAATCAGGTTATCGGTAAAATCCGGAGAGGATATTGAGTCCAAAATTGTAATATTTGCTAATGGAGCCACTTCAAAATTCATGAAAGAACCGGGAGGTATCCTGAAAACAAAGAAATATGTAATGTCGGGTGTTAAGACTTACTACAAAGGTGTTACGGGATTTCATAAAGATAATTATGTTGAGCTGCATTTTCTGAAAAATGTTCTGCCCGGATACTTTTGGATTTTCCCGCTGGCCGGGGGGCTTGCTAATGTGGGTGTCGGACTCGACAGGTACAGAATCTCAAAGCGTAAACTTAATCTGAAAAATGTAATGTTTGATGCAATAGAAAATGTACCCTACTTAAAGGAACGATTTAAAAATGCTCAACAGATCACAAAAGTTGAAACCTGGCCTTTGCCGCTATGGGACGGGAAAAGAAGTATTTCCGGTGATAATTTTATGCTTGCCGGTGATGCTGCCAATCTTATAGACCCTGTCACGGGAGAGGGTATGGGACATGCCGCCATTAGCGGGATGTTTGCAGCTTATCAAGCTAAAAGATCTTTGGAAGCAAATGATTTTTCGGCAGAAGCTATGAAAAAATATGATGAAGATGTTTATAGAAAAATAGGAAAAGAACTTGATATAAGCAGTAGAATACCGCGCTTTATAAAACATCCTTGGCTGTTTAATGCGGTTGTTAACAGAACTACGAATAGTAATATCTTAAAGGAAAAACTGGCACTTGCAATGACCGACCTTGAAGTAAGAAAAGAGCTAAAAAGACCGATGTTATATTTGAAGGTAATTATGGGACGATAAAACCTGTTTTTATAAAAACAAATTGCATTTCCACCATTTTTCCACCTATTTTACGTCAATTAATCCGTTAATATTCAATTTTATACATACTTATGCAGTATCTTTGTGCTCTAATTTAAAATCTAATAATATTATGCTGGATCAAATTTTAAACGGCCTGAAAAGTCAGGTGGGAGATAAGTTAACCCAAATTCCCGGGTTTAACGTAAATCAAATTGATGATGTTATCGGAATTACCGGTGATGTTGTTAAAGAAAAAGTAACTTCCGAAATTTCCGGAGGAGGAATAGGTACATTGATGAATTTGTTTTCAAATTCATCTAATAACAGTTCGGCAAATTCGCTCCAAAATTCAATAACCGAAGGTATTGTTTCAAAATTAATTTCAAAACTCGGACTGAATAGTTCTGTTGCATCATCTGTTGCCGGAGTTATTGTTCCGATGATAATCTCAAAAATAACGGGAGAAAACAGTAAAACACCGGATGATGATCCGTCACCGCTCGCAAATTTGTTTGGCGACGGCGATAGCAGTTCCATCGGTGGAATGTTAAACAAATTGTTTTAATCAATCTAAATCAAGTATTAATCATAAAAATTAAAAAAATGGCAAAATTATCCGATATTGAAGGAATTGGTGATGCTTATGCAGCTAAATTGAAAGAAGCCGGAGTTGCTTCTGTTGAAAGCCTTCTGAAAATGGGAAGCGACAAAAAAGGTCGTAAAGAGATTGCAGAAAAATCAGGATTGAACGAGAAAATGATCCTTAACTGGGTTAATCGTGCCGATCTTACAAGAATTAAGGGTGTTAGCACTCAATATGCCGACCTTCTCGAGGCATCCGGTGTTGATACGGTTCCCGAACTTGCAACAAGAAATGCGGAAAACCTGTGTAATAAGATGATTGAGGTCAATAATGAGAAGAAACTCGTTCGTCAAACACCGGGTCTGGCTCAGGTTGAAAGTTGGGTTATGCAGGCTAAAAAACTTCCGAAAGTTGTTACCCACTAACAATTTTCAGTAACTTTTGAAAACCGGACTATAATATATGTCCGGTTTTTTTGTGCACCAAAGTCACTATTTTTATTACTTTTGTCGAAATAAAACTATCAACAATGAAAAAACTAACTTTATCTGCTACTGCACTTTTGTTGTGCCTGCTCTCTTACACTCAGGTTGCTCCTGATAAATATTGGATTAAATTTACCGATAAAAACAATTCGCCTTTTTCCGTTGATAATCCTTCGGCCTTTTTGTCGCAAAGGGCGATTGAGAGACGTTTGAAACAGAATATTCCTGTTATGGAAAACGATCTTCCCGTGAATCAATCCTACATAGATAGTGTTACGAGTACGGGAGTTACACTGCTTACGGTGTCGAAATGGTTTAATTCCGTGACAATTTATACTACGGATACAAATGCCCTGAACATTATCAATTCCTTTTCCTTTGTGCAATCTGTCGTAAAGGCATCTTCCGGGAAAATTACAGGTGCAACGAAACCGTTTTTTGCCAATGAGCATATTGAAGATTTTATAGAGAAACAGGGAAAGAACAAAGAAGTAAAATCCAATGCTTATGATTACGGTTCGGCACTCAATCAGATTCAGATGTTAAACGGTGATTCGTTACACGACCTCGGATATGACGGAGACGGGATGATTATTGCCGTTTTGGATGCCGGCTTTCTCAATGTTAACACTCTCAGTGCATTTGACAGCCTTTGGAATTCGGGACGTATTCTCGGTTGGAAAGATTTTGTCAGTCCCCAAAGTCCTAACATTTTCAGTTCCCATTCTCACGGGTGTATGGTGCTGTCAACAATGGGGGCATATCTGCCCGGGCAAATGGTAGGCACTGCACCCAAAGCAAGCTATTTTCTGCTGCGTACTGAAGATGGTGCAACGGAGAATCTTATTGAAGAGCTTAACTGGGCTTCGGGTGCCGAGTTTGCCGACAGTGCAGGTGCAGATGTCATTAATTCATCACTGATATATACAACTTTTGATAATCCCGCCTTAAACCATACTTACCAGGATATGGACGGGAATACGACACCAATAACAATTGCCGCCGATATTGCAGCAAGCAAAGGAATTGTGGTTTGTAATGCTGCCGGAAATTCGGGAAATTCGGCAACATGGCCATACATAGGTGCTCCCGCAGACGGAGATAGTGTCTTTACGGCGGGTGCCGTGACTTCAAGCGGAAGTTATGCATCTTTCAGTTCCAAAGGACCCACATCCGACGGAAGACTCAAACCGAATGTCGTTGCCCAAGGCTCCGGCACAACGGTTATCTCACCCTGGTCGGGTAGCGTTACCACCGGTAGCGGTACTTCATTTGCATCACCTATCACGGCAGGAATGGTAACCTCACTTTGGCAGGCTCATCCTGAAAAAACAAATATGGAAATAATGTATGCCGTTGAGCAAAGTGCATCACAATATTCAAATCCCGACACTTTACGAGGTTTCGGTATCCCCGACTATTTTAATGCTAATAAAATTTTGTCCGTCCCCGATACAATATCTTTCCAATTGGAGCTGAAACTCTTTTTGGAAGGCTCGTTTAACGGTACGGATATGGATGAAATGCCTGTATCCCTCCTTCCGTTACAGCAGCCATATAATCAGCCGCCTTTTGATTATCAGGGAGTCGAATCGGTTTCTCAAATTCCCGAAGGTGTTGTTGACTGGGTATTGATTGAATTTCGCGACACCATATTACCTTCACGTGCAACAGCCGGCAGCATTGTGGCAAGGAGGGCAGCCTTTCTGAAAAATGACGGATCGGTTGTTGACCTTGACGGAATAAGCAGACTTCAGTTTACGATTGTCGTGAAGAATAATCCGTATCTTACTGTTCGCCATAGAAATCATCTTGATATCATCTCCAAATGGCAACCTGTAACCGATAGCAGCGGAATAATGAGCTATGACTTTACTCAAAATGACCAATCGTGGGGAAATACCTCGCAAAAAGAAACCGGAAACGGGATTTTTGTTATGATAGCAGGTGACTCTAACGGTGACGGCATCATTGATGAAGCGGATAAATCGTCACTATGGCAATACCAAGCCGGGGAATCCGGCTATCTCAACTCAGACCTCAATCTTGACGGTCAATCCAATAATAGGGATAAAAACGAATATTGGTTTATTAATAACGGAAAAACAAGCTATTTGCCGGAATAAGGAATAATTGTATTGATTCAACAGCTTTTTGATAAATTTTAGCCTGTCTGATATTCATTAAGGTTAAATTAATTTACTTTTGCGGTTAATATGGTAAACGAAAAAGGCAAAAAGCAGCAGGTAAGGTCAATGTTCAACAGCATTGCACACCGGTATGACTTCCTGAATCATTTTCTTTCGGCCGGAATTGATTACAGTTGGAGAAAAAAAGCAATAAAAATACTTGGCAAAACAAATCCTAAAAAAATACTTGATGTGGCAACCGGAACGGGTGATCTGGCCATAGAAGCGGTAAAACTGAATCCTGAAAAAATTACCGGAATTGATATTGCGGAAGATATGGTGAAGATAGGTCGTGAAAAGATAAAAAAGAAGAAACTTACTGATATTATTGAACTTCAGGTAGGTGATTCGGAAAACCTCAATTTTGAAGATAATTATTTTGATGCTGCAATAGTTGCTTTCGGGGTGCGTAATTTTGAGAATCTTGAAAAGGGACTCTCGGAGATGAACAGGGTTTTGAAAAAGGGAGCTATGATCGTGGTACTTGAGTTTTCAAAACCAAAAAAAACACCTGTCAAACAATTTTATAATTTCTATTTTAAAAACATACTGCCGGGACTCGGACGAATGATTTCGGGTGATAGTGCTGCTTATACATACCTGCCGGAATCGGTGGGGAAATTTCCCGACGGGGATGATTTTTTAAAAATATTGCATAAAACGGGATTCGAAAAAACAAAACAAACACCGCTTACTTTCGGGATTGCAACGATTTATCAGGGAATAAAAAAATGACGGTATGACAAAGGACATTGACAAAAAAGATAATGCAAAATTGATTCTCGATTTTTTTCATCGTACGATGATGCACCATGCATTGTGGTTTGCCGAGGTACAACATCAGATGGGACGGGAAAAAGCCTTTGCAGTATTGGATGAAGCCTGGAAAAGGAGTTCTGCGATTCAGATGAAAAGAATAGGTAAGGTTCTCGGTTTTGAGTTGGAAGATGATATTCCCAAACCTTTGCTTGACCTTTCCGCTGAAAAACTTGAAGAACTTCGTGATGCAATGGCGGTAAACTGGCTGGCTAACGACGGTGTATGGTTTCAGGCGGTTGAATTCAAATACGGTATGAACGATGCCAAACGCTGCAACGACTCCTGCTGGGCGCATTTCTCACCCTTTGAGGCGTGGTCAATAAAACGGATTCTTAGTCTCGGTGAAAAACCGGGAATAGAGGGACTGAAAAAAGCCCTTGAATACCGGCTTTATAATTTCGTCAACAAACAGTCTTTTACGGAAGAGACGGAAAACAGTTTGATTTTCAGAATGAACGAATGTCGTGTTCAGGCGGCACGAAAGAGAAAGGGGCTACCCGATTATCCCTGCAAATCAGGTGGAATTGTGGAATATACAACCTTTGCGGAAGCCATTGACCCGCGGATAAAAACAGAGGTAATAGCTTGTCCGCCGGATCCTCATCCCGACGAATACTATTGTGCCTGGCGGTTTTATATCGAACCGTAAATCTATTGCACAATTATATGCAATCGCGGATTTACGCTTCCCTGAAGACAATATGGAAGTATTGCAGTGTTGTCAATGGTCAGTATTTGAAGGTTGCGCAGATTGCAAAGACTCTCGGGAATGTCAAGCATAACACCCGAATGACTTAAATTTAGCTCATTCAGAGTTACAATATCTCCCAATTCGCGTGGTAGAGCTTTAAGGTCGTTTTTGCCGATATTCAATATCACAAGCCTGTCGCATTTACCCAGTTCTTTTGGTATTTCTGTCAGATGATTATGCCCCAGGTATAAAATTTCAAGGCTATTAAGATTGCCAAGTGATGCAGGAAGTTTTGTAAGGTTATTATATGCCAGGTTAAGTTCGTCGAGGTTTTTAAGATTCCCTATCTCCTCAGGTAAGCTGTCAATTTCATTGAAGTAGAGAGTCAGATTTTCCAGATTTGTAAGATTACCGATTTCGGGAGCTATCTTTTTTATCTTATTTCTGCTCAAAGCAAGCCGTTTCAACTTTTTTAATTTTCCAATCTCCGGCGGTATTTCCGTAATGTTGTTTTTATAAAGTATCAACTCTTCCAAATTTGTAAGTTCAAAAACCTCCTTTGGTATTTCGGTCAAACCTTTTCGCCCGAGTCGTAATTCCGTAACTTTATTCTTACTCGCAAGTGCTTCTTTGAGAATTTGTTCTGTTGACCTGCAGGATGAAATAAATAATAAAACAAATGCAAACAAAATAAGTTTTAAGAATCTTTTCATAAGTATAAAGTCTTTAAAGACCTTATAATCCTGAATAAATACTTTAGATATTTTCATTATTATCAAATATAGCGCTAAAGTACAACAAAAAACAAAACAAATATCCGGGAATAAAAAAACCATTAAGAAATCAAGATTCATCGAATTCTTAATTCCTTAATGGTTTTTAAAATAATAATTTCCAACCGGATTATTCGGAATAATCCATTTTAGTCATACGTTCGTATGTTTTGTATCTCCATTTTGCATTCTCCTCGGCAGCCTTGAAAAGTTCGGCAGCTTCGGCAGGAAATGCCTTCATTAGCGACGTAAATCTCACTTCACGTTTCAGGAAGTCCTGGAATGTTGACCAATCGGGTTCTTTCGAGTCGAGAATAAACGGATTCTTGCCCTCCTCTTCAAGAAGCGGATTGTAGCGATACAATGTCCAGAATCCGGATTCAACAGCCAACTTTTCTTCTTCCGAAGCCTTGTTCATTCCAAACCTTAAGCCATGAGCTATACAGGGTGAATAAGCAATTATCAGAGAAGGTCCCGGATATGCTTCGGCTTCACGTATAGCTTTCAGTGTCTGCGACTGACTGGCACCCATTGAGATGTGAGCAACATAAACATAACCGTATGTTGTGGCTATCAATCCCAGTTCTTTTTTCCTGATTTTCTTACCTGAGGCGGCAAACTTGGCAACAGCTCCGATAGGTGTTGACTTTGACGCCTGACCTCCCGTATTGGAGTAAACCTCGGTGTCAAGAACAAGAATATTGATGTCGGCACCTGATGCAATAACGTGGTCAAGTCCGCCATATCCAATGTCGTAAGCCCAGCCGTCACCTCCAATAGCCCAAATTGATTTTTTAACGAGATACTGTTTCAGCTTCAAAATCTCTTTTGCAACGGGAGCCTTTTCTTTCTCAAGAGCAGGAATCAGCTTGTTTGTAACTTCAATTGATTTATCCGCATTGTTCATATTTTCAAGCCACTCGTCGAACAAAGCCTTTGTACCGGATGAAACATCGGTTGCGTTTCTCATCATATTGGCAATTGTTTTTCTGAAATTATCAATTGCGGCAACCATTCCGAATCCGTACTCGGCATTATCTTCAAACAGTGAATTTGCCCAGGCAGGCCCTTGTCCGCTCTCTTTGTGAGTACAATATGGTGTTGCAGGTGCGGAACCGCCGTAAATTGACGAACAGCCTGTTGCATTTGCAATTATCATTCTTTCACCGAAAAGTTGAGTTACCAGTTTTATATAAGGCGTTTCGCCACAACCTGCACAAGCTCCGGAGAACTCAAAAAGAGGCTGTGCAAACTGGCTGTTTTTAACCGATTTGTCTTTCGGAACAACATCATCTTTATAAGTTACCTGTTCGTGCATATAGTTCCAACGGTCGGCTTCATCAAGCTGAGTATCAAGCGGCTTCATAATTAGCGACTTCTCTTTTGATGGGCAAACATCGGCACATACACCGCAGCCAGTACAATCGAGAACACTCACCTGAATTCTGTATTTAAGTCCGTTGAAAGTTTTTACCGGCTTGGCATCCAACAAGTCCGTACCTTCAGGAACATTCTCAGCTTCTTTCTCGTCAAGCAGGAAGGGACGTATTGCGGCATGAGGACAAACATACGAACATTGATTACACTGAATACAGTTATCAGCTATCCATTCGGGAACATCAACAGCTACACCCCGTTTTTCGTATGCTGTGGTGCCGGCCGGGAATGTACCGTCTTCCCTGCCCTTGAAAGCGGAAACGGGAAGATCGTCACCTTTAAGTTTGTTAATAGGTTCGAATACATTTTTGATAAAGTCGGGCAGATCTCTTGTATCTTTCTTCTCGGTTACTTTAATTTTTGCCCACTCCTCGGGTATTTCAACCTTGATAACCTCACCACCTTTATCAACGGCAGCATAGTTAAGATTAACAATCATTTCACCTTTTTTGCCGTATGATTTGTTAATTGCCGTTTTCATCTCCTCCACAGCAAGATCGTAAGGAATCACTTCCGCAACTTTAAAGAATGCGGATTGCATAATCGTATTAGTACGATTTCCAAGACCGATCTCTTTTGCAATTTTTGTTGCATTTATTATATAGAAAGAGATATTATTTTCTGCAAGATACTTTTTATAATAATCGGGAAGATGTTTTTTTGTTTCTTCCTCATCCCAAATACTGTTAAGAAGGAATGTTCCGCCTTTTTTCAACCCTTTCAGCATATCATACTTTTGCAGGTATGCCGACACGTGGCAAGCCACAAAATCGGGTGTGCTTACCAGATAAGTTGATTTAATCGGAACATCACCAAATCTGAGGTGAGAAATTGTTATGCCACCTGATTTCTTTGAGTCGTAGGCAAAATAAGCCTGAGCATATTTGTCGGTTGAATTACCGATTATCTTAATTGAGTTTTTATTTGCTCCGACAGTTCCGTCAGCACCAAGTCCGTAGAATTTGGCTTCAAAAGTACCTTCGGGTACAACGCTTATTTCAGGTAATAACGGTAATGATGAATTCTTCACATCATCGTTAATACTGATAGTAAATCTGTTTTTAGGTTCATCGAGTTTGAGATTATCAAAAACAGAAAGGATGTGAGCAGGTGTTGTATCTTTGGAACTTAAACCGTATCTTCCACCAACAATAACAGGTGCGTTTTCTTTATCATAAAAAATATCTCTAACATCAAGATAAAGGGGCTCACCTGTTGCACCAATCTCTTTTGTGCGGTCAAGTACGGCAATTTTCTTAACACTTTTCGGGAGAACTTTGAAGAAATATTTTTCCGAAAAAGGTCTGTAAAGATGAACTGAAATCAATCCGACTTTTTCACCTTTGGCAGCAAGATAATCAATGACCTCTTTAATTGTATTAGTGACAGAACCCATTGCAACAATGATATTCTCCGCATCGTCGGCTCCGTAATAATCAAAAGGATGGTATTCGCGTCCCGTAATCTTTTCAATCTCACGCATATATTCCTCAACAACATCGGGTACAGGATCATAGAATCTGTCGGCAGCTTCTCTTGCCTGGAAATAAATATCGGGATTTTGAGCAGTACCTCTCGTAACAGGATGCTCCGGATTAAGAGCGTTATCCCTGAAATGCTGTAAAGCTTTCTCGTCAAGCAAAGGAGCCAGATCTTCCATTTGCATCTCCTCAACTTTCTGGATTTCGTGAGAAGTACGGAATCCGTCAAAGAAATGAATAAACGGTATTCTTGTTTTTATTGCTGTAAGGTGGGCAATTCCGGCAAGGTCCATTATCTCCTGAGCACTGGCGGTAGCAAGCATTGCAAAACCTGTATTCCGGGTTGACATAACATCGCTGTGGTCACCGAAAATAGAAAGAGCCTGAGCAGCAAGACTCCTTGCACTCACGTGAAAAACACCCGGCAATAACTCACCGGAAATCTTGTACATATTAGGAATCATCAGCAGCAATCCCTGGGAAGCAGTAAAAGTACTTGTCAAAGCACCTGCCTGTAACGAACCGTGAACAGCACCCGAAGCACCGGCTTCCGATTGCATTTCCTTCACCTCAACAACCTCGTTAAAAATATTTTTTCTTCCGTGCGCAGCCCATTGGTCAATATATTCGGCCATATCGGATGACGGTGTAATAGGATAAATACAAGCAACCTCACTAAACATATATGCAATATGCGAAGCAGCATAATTACCCTCACAAGTAATAAATTTTTTCTCTTTTGCCATTGTTATATAATTTAAAATCCTAAAACTCAATTTTTTATTAAAAACCCATCGGATTTTTGACGCGGCGAATTTAATAATTATTACATTAAATCTGCCTTTTCACTCTTTATTTAGAGTTGATTTAGATAGCATTATAAATAAAGAAAAATTATTTTTCCTATAAAAAAAGTTTATACATTTGCTTTTTGCATTTGGATATTAATATCCGATTAGTGTAAATTATTATTTTTTAGACATTTAACAATTTTTATACTTTTAAATTATGGCTAATCTTGTAACAAAGTACATGGGTATTGAGCTGAAAAATCCGGTTATTGTCGGAGCAAGCAACCTTGTAACCAATATTGACAACATAAAAAGGATGGAAGATGCCGGTGCATCGGCTATCGTTTATAAATCTCTTTTTGAAGAGCAAATACAGCTTGAAAATCTGCAAATGTTCGAAGAGATGCAGGAATTCGGGCACTCCCATGCCGAGGCAGGCGCTCTTTTCCCTGACATTGAACATGCCGGACCGGAAGAACACCTGATGAACCTTAGAAAAGCTAAAGAAGCTGTTGACATCCCGGTTTTCGGAAGTCTCAATGCAGTTAATTTTGAATCCTGGATTGAGTACAGCAAAAAAATTGAACAAACGGGAGTTGATGGGATAGAGATAAATCTTTATTCGGTACCCACTGATGTGGAGATTATGGGCAAAGCAATTACCAATGAAAAAATTGATATCTTGCAGGCAGTTAAAAATGCTGTCAAAATACCTGTTGCGGTAAAACTTAGTGCCTATTATACCAACCCCTTGTATGTCATTAAAGAGATGGATAAACTGGGAGCTGACGGGTTTGTACTTTTTAACAAACTTTTCCAGCCTGAAATAGACATTGATAAGGAGGAGATGAGATTTCCGTATAACCTTTCCAATCATGACGAAAGCAGACTGCCTTTGCGCTTTGCGGGACTACTGTACAATAATATCAACGCAAGTATTTGTAGCAGCCGGGGAATCTTTACGGGTGAGGATGTTATTTCAATGATTCTTGCAGGTGCCGATTGCGTTCAGGTTGTCAGTACATTATATAAAAACGGCATTGAGCAATTAAAATCAATAATAACGGATATTTCAAGGTGGATGGACTCAAAAGATTATAAAACCCTTGATGATTTCAGAGGAAAGATGTCACGTAAAAACATCTCCGATCCCTTTGCTTATCGAAGAGCACAATATGTTGATATACTAATGAAGTCGGATGAGATATTTAAAATATTTCCCGTAAAATAAACTGATGCTGAACGGAAATGTAAATTTCTCCGAGTTTAATTTATTATTAGTCAGGCAATTGCATTAAAGAAAATTTACATAGTTTACGATGTGAAACAAGTCCGTACGGATGCGTTTTAGTATAATATTCCTGAAATATATGAAGCCCGCAATCTTAGATACAGGATTGCGGGTTTTTAAATGTAACTCATTGCAAACCCGCCCTCAAGATGACTGTCAGGATTGTGAATAATTGTTGATTCTTTAGTTGTTTTTTCAAGTTCTTTTGCCAATATTTTCTTAATCTCTCCCGGATAGAAGACAACCGACTTAACCGGAATGGAATCACTGATAGATAAAGCCCGGTATATTTGCAAAGGTGCTCTGCCTGTATTTGTAATTAATATTGTGTTGTACCGAAAGCGATTTCTCGGTAATTTCATACGGGCACCGGGACCTAACAGGCCGGAATATGACGAGCGGTTAAACTTTGAAATGGTGTTTACTGCCGGTTCTTGAATCATTTTGAATATTGCCATTTTCTTACTGATTAATAATTAGGTTTTTCTTTACTTTTTAGTCATCTCCAAAAATATTATAAAATATTCCAATAAAAAAGAAAAAATCAACCCATTGTATAAGCCCCCTATTTTTCTGTATGAACCTATCATATTACTGTATGAACAGACATTTCCGAGTCAAAAAAAAATGAAATAATGACCTTCCGGAGGATGAAAAATGATAAAAAACGGTCAATTTCCACCTGTTTTCCACCTTGGTTTGCTATATATTATATTTATAAGGATAAAAACAGGTGCTTAAGGGAGAGATAATATAGTGTCAAAAATGTATTTTGTGATAGTCAAAAACCTGCCCGTCTGTAAAGCTCTTGATTTTTTTGGATATTCGAATAAATATCTGCAAGTCTTGTATGGCGAACCATCTAATGGCATTGGCATCACCTTGTGCTGCCAATGCCAGTTTTGCCAGAAGATCAAACTTATATTTAACAAGCCAGTCAAAAGCTTTCTTATCCTTCACTATAGCCATATCGAAAGCTGCATATTGCGGAAAACCGTTTTTTATCAGCCATTGATTAGCCTCCTCACTTCCTCTGATAGCCTTTGAAAGTGCAGCTAATTCCGGATAACCGTTTTTCAGCAGCCACTCGAAAATTTTTTCATTTCCGTCAACCGCCTCTCCGAAAGCAACTAATATTTTTACAGGATACCGTGTCATTTTTTAGTAAAAATTTATTTTTCAAAGATACATAAATTTGATTTAATTTTGGTGGCATAAATTTATGGTAGCACTTAAGGAAATACAACGACCCATACAGCAACACCTGACCGAGTTTGAGAAAAAATTCAGGTCTTCGATGAAAAGTAGTGTTCCGCTTCTTGATATAATAACCCGCTATATTATTAAGCGTAAAGGAAAGCAGATGCGTCCGATGTTTGTCTTTTTGACTGCCGATATTTGCGGAAAAATTAACGAATCAACATATACGGCAGCATCTCTGATTGAATTGCTACATACTGCAACTCTTGTACATGATGATGTGGTTGACGATTCAAATACCCGAAGAGGATTTTTCTCAATTAATGCTCTTTGGAAAAATAAAGTTGCTGTTCTTATTGGTGATTATTTGTTGTCGAAGGGGCTTTTACTTTCGCTTGATAATGATGAATTTGATCTGTTGAAAATAGTTTCGGAAGCCACACGAGAAATGAGTGAAGGGGAGTTGTTACAGATTGAAAAAGCCAGAAAACTGGATATAGAAGAGGATGTGTATTTCGAAATTATAAGAAAAAAAACTGCTTCATTGATAGCCTCCTGCTGCGCTGCCGGCGCTTCTTCCGTAAAAGCGGATAAAGAAACTATTGATAAAATGAAAGAATTCGGTATTTATACCGGAATTGCTTTCCAGATAAAAGATGACCTTTTTGATTATGAGAAATCGAATAAAACCGGAAAACCAAACGGTATTGATATCAAGGAGCAGAAAATGACTTTACCGCTCATATATTTTCTGAATAACAGTAGCAAAAAAGACAAAAGGAAAGTTATCAATATCGTAAAAAATCATAATAATAATCCCGACAAAGTTGCATCTGTCATTGAACGGGTTGTTGAGAGCGGAGGTATCGAATATGCAAAAGGCAAGATGAGGGAATATCATGACAGAGCTCTATCACTCCTGAAAGAATATCCTGAATCGGAAGCTCGCACGGCTCTTGAAAACCTTGTTAATTACACTATTGAAAGACGAAAGTAGAAGTGAAAGATAATGATATACACGACTGCAAAATAGTTCTTTTGTAAATCATTTTACTGAATCGAAGTACTGCATACGGATATTGGTGAACTTTCTCCAACCCGGGTAAAAACACAGGTTTTATCTATATTTAATCCTGATTATGTAACTGATCGCATTCAATATCGTAAAATTTATAATTATTTCGGTTGTTCTTTTTCTAAAAATTGTAATTTTGCACAAGGTTATCATTTATGGTTATTGAGAATTACATAAGCAGACTATTATTTAAGCATGATTGCGTCATTTTACCGGGTTTTGGCGGGTTTGTGACAAATTACACACCGGCAAAAATAAATTCGGTCAATCATACATTTTACCCGCCTTCAAAAAGTATTCTCTTCAATTCAAAACTCACAAGTGATGACGGATTACTTATACATGAGGTTTCAGTATCGGAAAAAATATCCTATGAAAAAGCCAAAAGTAATGTTTTGGAATTTATTGATAATTGCAGGATAAAAATTGAGGATACGGGTTTTGTTAAACTTCACGGGATAGGAACAATATCAAAAAACAGGGATGGCAATCTTCTTTTTGAGCCTGACACATCAGTTAATTATCTGGAAGAGGCATACGGATTAGCAGCATTTGTTTCCCCGCCGGTTTCGCGGAAACCCCTGCATCGCCGAATAGAACAAAAATTTACAGACCGAAAACCGGTTCCTTACGAAGAGCACAAAAGGCGTAAAGTTGCTTATGCTTACCTTGCAATAATCCCTTTGATTATAATAATAGGCTGGCTTGTTATCAATACAAATATTAAGAATCGGGATATTCAGAAGAGCAGTGTTGTACCTGCGACAGAGCAATTTTCCTCTGACATCCGGTCCGGGGATATGAGTCCTGCAACTAAATCCAAAGATAACACAACACTGTCAGGTGCCAATTCCACAAATGATATTATTGAATCGGAGCCATCTGCCGAATCGGTATTTGAACCGCCGAAACCTGTTTATTATGTTATCGGAGGTGCATTCCAATATGAGAAAAATGCTGAAAATTTTGCAGCCGCATTACGTTCAAAAGGCTATAATGCTAAACGGGCGGGACTGAGCCGTCGCGGACTGCACATTGTCAGCTATTTTGATTCGACCGATAAATCGGAGGCACTGATGAACCTTGCCCTAATCCGTAAAAATGACAATCCTTCTGCCTGGTTACTGAAAAAATAAAACAAAATAAATCTCTGCCGTGCCAAAAGATAAACTTAAAAGATTTGCCGAGAACCTTACTTTTCCTAACTTTTTCCAACCTGACATTGAAGAAGCAACAAAAGGATTTCACCTGAAAGGCAAATGGAATAGAGAATTTTTTGGCAATAACAATCCAATCGTACTGGAGCTCGGTTGCGGAAAAGGAGAATATACCGTTGCCCTTGCAGAAAAATATCCGGAAAGAAATTATATCGGAATTGATAGAAAAGGAGCAAGAATGTGGCGTGGATGCAAAACATCCGTTGAAGAGAATATGACTAACGTTGCATTCCTCAGAACACGTATTGATCTTATTCTGAATTTTTTTGATAAAAATGAGGTAAGTGAGATATGGATTACTTTCCCTGACCCTCAACCGAGAAGGAAACAGGTGAAAAAGCGGCTTACTTCTCCCCGCTTCCTTGAAAGATATAAGCAAATACTGATTCCTAAAGGGATCATACATCTAAAAACCGACAATAGTGAGATGTATCAATTTACTCTTTCAACCATTAATAAAGATGGTCACAATTTGCTTTATCATACAAGTGACCTTTACAATTCGGGATTTAGCGACGATGCTGTTGAGATACAAACTTTTTATGAGCAAATGTTTTTAAAAAAAGGAGAGAAAATCAAATATATCCGGTTCAATCTTGGTAACTAAACACTATTTAGTTGTTGACTTAAAATAATTATTAATTTTGCAGCACTGTCAAAATGGATATCCGGCATTCCGGTTAGTTCATTTTCATACATTATATTATATGGCAACAATAAGAGTTACAAAAGAGTTTACATTCGAGATGGCGCATGCCTTACTGGGTTATGACGGTTCTTGCCGATTTGTTCACGGGCACTCATACGGATTAATTGTCACGGTAAAAGGGAAAACCGTTAAGGACATAAGTAACCCGAAACTTGGTATGGTCATTGATTTTGGAGACTTGAAAAAAATTGTAAGAGAAACGATTGTTAATAAATTTGACCACGCCCTTGTTTTAAACAGCAAAACTCCTCACGAATCGCTAAAAGGCTCTAATGAGATGTTTGATAAAATGATTTTTGTTGATTACCAGCCTACGAGTGAGAATTTGGTTGTTGATTTTGCAGAAAAGTTAACGGCAAGATTGCCGGAGGGTATTGAATTACATAGTTTGAGATTGCGTGAGACTGCTACTTCTTATGCAGAATGGTTTGCGGAAGACAATTTATGATAGTTTGTTAAAAACTTCGGTTATCACATCACTATAAATAGTTCCAAAGTTTATAATACACCATGCTTCAAGAAGAATTATCTCATCCCGTTTCAGCCATTGGACTGACTTTCTCAATTCTTTTTTAAACAAATCTTTGTTAAAACTTACCTTTTGCAGGATCGTCTTTGTGTATTTCAGCATAATATGAACTTTTTAAAACCTATTTGAAGTTTATATATAAAACCTATTTACATTTGAAACGTAGAAAAAAGGAAAAACTTATATAAGAATTCATATTTAACAAATATTTAACCGATTTTAACATATTTAGTTGCGCAAAATGTAATGGAATTTAGAAGGTTGTATAAATTAGGATTTACTCACTTAAAGATGTTAAAAAATTGTCAAAATAGTATGTTTTTAACGAAATAAATCCTTTACCTTTGGCGCGATTTTTTAAATCATAAACTATGACTACCAAAAAGAAAAGTGTGGTAGATTTGGAAAACGTAGTAGTACGGTTTGCTGGCGATTCCGGTGACGGGATGCAGCTTACAGGTGCACTATTTTCAGATGCTGCTGCAATAGCGGGAAACGATTTTGCAACATTTCCCGATTATCCGTCAGAAATCAGAGCCCCACAGGGTACTGTTGCGGGAGTTTCCGGCTTCCAAATTCATTTCGGTCAGAAGAACATTTATACTTCGGGTGACCTTGCAGATGTTTTGGTTGCTATGAATCCTGCACCTCTGAAGAAAAATCTCGAATGGGTAAAACCCGGAGGGACAATTATTGTCGATACGGATACGTTTACGGAGAAAGCCTTGATAAAAGCGGGATACGAAAGTAATCCGCTTACTGATGACAGTCTGATGGACTATAATCTTATTAAGGCCCCAATCAGCACATTAACGAAAAATGCTGCTGCCGAACTTGGTCTCGACAATAAGATGGTGTTGAAAAGCAGAAATATGTTTGCCCTCGGGGTAATGTTTTTCATCTTCC
>Ga0256841_1000481_pt1 | contig 41356 bp, 28 predicted proteins | sample 356308metaG_FD_185971 | JGI IMG/M metagenome (GOLD analysis project Ga0256841, IMG submission 185971) | Hydrothermal vent microbial communities from Mid Atlantic Ridge, Atlantic Ocean - 356-308 | ecosystem: Environmental > Aquatic > Marine > Hydrothermal vents | place: Atlantic Ocean: Mid...
TATCCGTAACTAAAACATTACCTAGCTCAGATAATGGACCAGGAAATCCAAGATCAGTTAAAAAAGGAGACGGCGGAAGAATCGAAAACCCAGCACCCAATAATTTCCTTGCCATCCCCCGCATTACCAAAGATAAATATCCTATTCGATAACCTCGAACGCTTCGGCGGGCGCCCCGCATACCGGGCATATCTCCGGCGGTTCTTCGCCTACTTCGACATAACCACAAACCGTACAACGCCAACTTTTTATTTCCGAATCAGACATCCGTTCCCTCATTATTTATTTATACCGTTAAACATTATTCCACTATTTTATGCCTATTCAAATCCCCGACATTCTCCGACTAAAATCTTATTCTTCTTGTCGATTCCCTTTCCTGTTTTTTCTTGATATCCCTTTGTCTGTTGGGCATATATTCTTTACGATGATCCAAAGGACATCTTTGAGTGGGGACCTGTCCCTCGCGGAATATTTCCTCATAGACCTTAGGACATTTATCGTTAGGGGGTAAACCAGATTGGCTACATACCTCAACTTTCACCAAACCCGGAGGCATTGCAAAATCCTCCACAGGAAATGTATCCAATACCGCTTTCATAAACTCAGCCCAAACCGGCAATGCCGTCTGGGAACCGGTAGCACCTTTTTTTACGCCTATTTTAGTCTTATCATCAAATCCTATCCAAACCCCCGTCGTTATCTGCGGCACAAACCCCAGAAACCAGTTATCGGTCCAGCTGTCAGTGGTCCCTGTTTTTCCTCCGGCAGGACGCAAGAATCCCCTTCGTCTCACTCCATAGCCCGTTCCTTTGTCAATGACGGTTTCGAGCATATTGGTCATTATATAAGCTGTTTGGGCGGAGAGCACTTCTTCTCTGTCTCCCCTGTCGGTTTCGAAAACAACTCCTCCGAAACGATTCACTATTTTTTTAATGTAAAATGGATCGGTGTGTATTCCTTTGTCCGGAAAAGTAGTGTATGCGGAAGTCAACTCCAAAAGGTTTACTTCGGATGTCCCTATCGCCAATGAAGGAACCGGATTCAGGGGAGATTTAATTCCCATCTGATGGGCGTAAAAAACGGTCTGCTGGGGGGTAACCTCAGGCCTCAATATCAATTTTATGGCTATTAGATTCCTTGAAGCACGCAAACCGTCCCTAAGCGTTATCGGCCCCCTAAAGGCGAAATCGATATTGTGAGGCCTCCAAACGGTATCAGCTACCGGAACCACTATCGGGGAATCGTTCATTATAAATGAGGGGGTCAACCCATTATCCATCGCCACCGTAAACACAAAGGGCTTGAATGCCGAGCCTGGTTGTCTCTGCGCCTGCACAGCTCGATTGAATTTACTTTCCCGAAAATCGCGCCCCCCAACCATCGCCAATATACCCCCAGTATTATTATCTATACAGACCAATGCACCTTGTATTTTCTTAAATTCCCTAATCGTGTCCCCTTCTTCGGTAATCCCTGTCGGAATGGTATAATCATCGTAAAGCGGGTCATCAGGTGTCAATTCGGATTCCATCTGGTTTTGAAGGGAATCCAAAATGGGGTACAGGACATTTTCAGCGGTTTGTTGCATATCATAGTTCATTGTGGTATAAACCGTATAACCGGAATCATACAGTGCCTCTTCCCCATAATCTTCCTCTATCTGCTGTCTAACCATCTCCGTGAAATACGCTCCCACGCTTGGATTTTCCTGATGTTGGTAAAGGTCCAACGGCTCTTTTTTCAGGCTGTCAGCTTCAATCGGAGATAATACACCATAATCGACCATAGAGGACAAAACCACATTCCGCCTTCCTCTCGCCCTATCGGGGTGCCGTATCGGGTCATATCTGCTTGGGGCTTTCAGAACACCGACCAACAAGGCCGCTTCATTGACATTTAAATCCTTAGTATCTTTACCGAAATAAAACTGGGCGGCCGCTTCAATCCCATAGCAACCATTTCCGAAATTATGCTGGTTTAAATACATCGCCATAATCTCGTCTTTGGAATAGTTCCGCTCCAATTTAATCGCCGTCAACATCTCCTTTATTTTGCGGGTATAGATTTTTTCCGGCGAAAGGAACAAGGTCCTCGCCAATTGCTGCGTCAAAGTCGAACCACCCTGAACCTTACCACCTTTATACATATTTACGAAAAGCGCCCTTGCCACCGCAGTTATATCTACTCCCCAATGATGATAGAATTTTCTATCCTCCGTCGCCAACAAGGCATTTCTAAGCGAAAGCGGAGTATCCTTATAGGAGATTAAAATCCTTCGTTCACGGTAAAACTCCTTCACCAATGTTCCATTTTCGGTATAAATTTTAGTAACCAATCGGGGTTGTATATTATGGAGCTGTTTAAACGACGGTAAATCATCGCTGTAAGCGTTGTACACTAAAACAGCGACTAATACCCCAGCTAACACTATCGCAACAAAACAAACAGCAACCGGAAGGAGATAATGCTTTATCGATTCCCAATAGGGAGCGAAATATAATCTGAAAGTTCTAAACATATTTTTTATATAATCCCCACTCTGATGATACTGTCAAGGAAAATGTCATAATATTGAAATAAACATACAACCGAAAAAAAATCCCTTTAATGGTACACGGGCGGATTGCCGATTTCAACTTTACGGAGGAGTATCGATTTTTAATTGCCTCTCCTCTCATCAGTTATTTGTATGCAGCGCCCTCAATTTAGTTTCAATAAGGTCATCATGGGACAGGTTCAAAAGTTTGGATATTTTATGCATCAAATAATCTTCATATTTATCCAATACGCTATCAATATATACTAATCTCCAGATAGCATACATTATCTCCTTTTTCCGCTCCTTATCGAAATGTTTGTTTATGATATTTGTATAATGCCACAGGTCCGAACTACGGTTTATTTCCTTTTCGGCGGATAAGACAAATTCCTCTGCTTCTTGAGCGGACAGATTGAATATATCCTCCAATATTATCGGGACATGCAGTTTCTCTTCCGGGCTGAATTCATCATCCGAATGGGCGATTTCCAAGCATAGCACCGCCGTAGCAATGGCTATCGGGTCAAGAGATGTCCCTTCTTCGGATTTGTCGGGTTTATATGTATTGGAATCCTTCGTCTTTTTTCCCAACAACCCTTTGATTATATCAATCATTTTAACATTCCATTTGGTTTCTACAATAACCCTAATCCAATTCTATTGTTTTATACGGCTTAAAACCTAATCTTTCGCGAATATCTTCCCCAATTGCATATATCGCGGGAATTACAAACAGGGTCATAAGAGTAGAGACAGTTAATCCCCATACGATGGTGTTGGCTAATGGCTGCCATACTTCGGATTTCCCACCGATCCCCACCGCCATCGGTAAAAGACCGCCGATAGTAGTTATCGATGTAAGTAATATGGGTCTCAGGCGGACCCTGCCCCCTTGCATAATCGCCCACCATTTACTATCCCCCCGCAAACGGGATTTATTTATAAAATCTATAAGGACCGTAGAATCATTAACCACAATCCCTGCCAAAGCAACAATGCCGTACATCGTAGTGATTGAGAATGGAAACCCATTGACCATCAATCCAAACATCGCCCCTATAAATGCAAAGGGAATGGTAAACATTATGATAAACGGTTGCATCCACGATTTGAATTGAGCACTTAAAATAATATAAACAAGTATCAAACCAAAGGCAAACAGCTCGTTTATATTTGAGAAGGATTCTGCGAATTCTTTCATCTCGCCGCCGAAGTCAAGTCGGTAGTCGGGGTAAATCTTTTGTATTTTATTGCGGAACCGGTTCTTTAATTCCTGATTGACCCTTAGGGCGGAAGTCTTATTTTTGTCCACATCCGCAGAAATAGTTATCGCCCTTTCGCGATTATAACGGCGGATATCGGTATATTCCCGCGCGGTGGAGATATCAGCGACATCCGATAAGGCGACACTCCCGCCTGAGGGGAGGGGAATGAGCATATCAGCTACATCCGACAAACTATTCCTTCCCGATGCGGAAAATATCAGCCTGATATTCATCTCCTCATCCCCCTCACGATAGACCCCAACTTTCATCCCGTTAAAGGCTGCCTTTACGATACCGGATATCTGCTTGACCGTTAGATGCAATAATGCCGCCTTCTCTTCATTCACTTTGATCCTCAATTCAAGGATACCCTTATTGAAATTGTCAGAGATATTTTCCACACCATCAATGGTCGCCAATTCTTTCTCCACCAAATCCGCAACCTCCCTTAATTTATCCAAATATTTACCCTTAACCTTTACTTCTATCGGTTTACCGACCGGGGGACCTGTTTTGACTTCTTCGAATTGGATGCTTTTTATTCCGGGGATATCGACGCATTTTTGTTTCAGTTCCTCAATAATCTCCCTGATACCCCTTTTCCGTTCCCAGCGTTCGACGATATCGATTTTGACCTGCCCTACATCGGGAGAGTTAATCCATTCCTCTTCCGTCTGCATTATACCTGCGTTACCGGAAACAGCAATAAGCTCATTTGATGGTAAACTCATTGCCCTTTTTTCGATTTCTTTAATAACCTTATCCGTTTGTCCGAGGGAAGTCCCTGATGGTGTTCGTACCCAGACATTTATCAATGATATCTCATCGTGGGCAAACATCTCGACCGGAATAAGTTTCATTCCCATCCCAGCCAAAGCAGCTAATACCAAGAATATCAATAAGACCCGATATCGGTGGCGTATGGATTTTTTAAGGAACCTTAGGTGAAGATGACGGACTTTCTCCAAAAACTTCGAGCTTCGATGAGTATGTTTCTTTTTCGGGGTCCCGCTCCAGTCGGCTATATGCGAAGGAAGTATCAGAAAAGCCTCGAATAGAGAGGCTACCAAAGCAAAACTCACTATGATGGGAATAATCTTCATAAACCTCCCGATAATGCCGGAGAGCAGCATCAAAGGGAGGAAAGCGGCGATAGTGGTCATTACCGATGATATTACCGGACCGGCTACTTCGACGGCCCCCTTTGCCACAGCCTTGGCGGAATTATATCCCATCTCGATATAACGATACGAATTCTCTAAAACGACGATAGCATCATCGACCAGCATCCCCAAAACGAGGACCAATCCGAAAAGGGAATTGCTGTTGAATGAATCCCCGTGCTGCCACATAAAAATAAATGTGAGCATAAAGGTGACAGGGATTCCCAAAGCGGCAAATATCGCATTCCGCCATCCCAAAAATATCAATAACAACAGCGCAACAAAGAGCATCCCGACAACTGCATTCCATTCAAGTTTGCCCAAAATGTCCTTTATTCTTACGGAGGTATCACCAGTTAAGATGATCTTGACATTCGGATGTCTCTTGTTCCAATTCGAGGCCACTTCCCTAATCTGCTCTATCATCCCGATAGTATTGCCTTCTACATCCTTCGTTATCGAGAGATTTATCGAGTTCTTACCGTTCGTGCGGGAAGTAGTCCTCCGCCTTTCGAAAGTGTCGGCGACAGCCGCTACATCCTTTAGGCGCAAATACCCCCCGCCCCTGCCGGTACGAACGATTACATTTCCAATCTCCTCAATATTGTCGAATTCGCCGATTGTGCGGATGGAATAAACTTTCCTACCGATATCGATAGTGCCTGCCGGCTGATTTATATTACGGGATAAAATAGCGACGGCTATCTCATCGAAGGATATATTATACCCCTTCATTTTTGCCGGATCAGTCTGAACCCAAATCTCACGATCCCTGCCCCCGAATTTATTGACGCCGGAGATATGATCTATCTCTTCCAGTTCCGATTTAAGTTCATCGGCATATTTATTCAACTTCAATTCCGATACATCCCCGGAGATGACTACACTTATCAGAGGAACGAAATCATAAGAGGAAAAACTCATTATGTACGGATCTTCCGCTCCATCAGGGAGATGAACCTTGTTTACTTCGGTACGAATATCCTGCAGGACACGGTCGTATTTGGACTCGCTTATCGACTTGATCTTGATTAGAACCCTGCTTTTCCCTTCTGATGAGATTGAGGAAATGGTATTGATATAATCGATATCCTTAACCGCATCCTCTATCGGGATTGAGATAAATTTCTCGACCTCTTCGGGGGAAACTCCGGGATGCAATACAACGACGAAAACCCAATTGAAGTCGATTTTGGGATAAAGCTCTCGCGGAAGGTTAGTTAACGCCACTATCCCCATTATGATAATTCCGACCATTATCACATTAACTAAGACGGAATTTCTTATTGAGAATCGGACGATTTGCTTAATCAATCGTCTATTCCTCCACGGAAACCAACTGAACGGGTTTCCCCGGTGAAAGGTTGCTCATCCCATCGATGACTACTGTATCCCCCTCGGATAAACCGGACTTTACTATCAAAAGGGAATCGAGTTGTGCTCGTATTTCAATGGTTCGGAACACCGCTTTATCTCCCACAACTAAAAATACTCCCTCCTCCCCCTTTTCATTTTTAGTAATTTCCGAAGGAACCACCAGCGAATTGTCGTATTCCGCAATCACAATTTCCACATTGGCGACCATCCCGCTTTTGAGCCTGTGCGCCGAATTATCGGCTTCGATTTCCACCGGGTAGGTCATTGTGGAGGCATCGGCGGCCCGAGACACGCCACGGACATAACCCTTCGCAACAATACCCCCTTCGCCTTCAGGTTTAATAAACACCTTCTGTCCGGGGCTTACCTTATCTATATCCACTTCGGGGATGCCCAACTTGATCACAATACGGGAATCGTTGACAACATCCGCTATCGGTGTTCCAGCCTTAATCAGTTGATATTTTTCCACATATCTATAACTGATATATCCCGAAATCGGACTTTTTATTCGGGTGTCGTTATATCGTTTAAGCGCCAACTGATAATCGGCTTGTGCCGCCCCCAATTGAGCTTTCGCATTTTTATATTTGAACTCTGCTAGCTCCAATTCATTTTCGGAGGCGTTGTCCTCGTTTAAAAGCTTTTTATACCGATTATAATCCTTCTCCGCTTGGCGAACGCCGATTTTTGCCGCTTCGAGCCTGCTTTCGGCTTGTTTTAATTGAGCCGATATCGTGCGGTCATCGATTACCGCCAAAGTATCACCGGCTTTGACTTTTCTCCCTAAACCAGCGTATAATTCAACTATAGTACCGCCAACTTCCGAGATGACGGTTACCTGTTCAATACCTTCTATTTTTCCTGCGGAGCGGACTACATTAAACATATCCCTGCCTTTTACGACCATCGCCTTCACCGGGACAGACTCATCTACTTTTTTCCCCTCAGGAGGAGAATTGTTGCAGAAGGTGAATGTGAGGACTGCCGAACATAATAAAATAATCAACGATACATCTTTATTTTTCATCATAGGTAAACTCTGCCGTTAAACCCCTTTGTCCGATTAAAGATTCCAATTGGGCGGTTAAAATGTAATAGTTATAAAGGGCGTCGATAAATCCCCCGCGACTGCGAATATATGCTGATTCGGCATCGAGCATATCCACGGTGCTTAACATACCGAGATTATATCGCTGTTTAATTAATTTTAAATTAGCCTCAGCCTGTTGCTTCGCCCTCTCGACGGAGACCACTTTCAATAATGCCGCCTTCATTGTCAAAGCAGTGGATGTTATTTGAAGGCGAAGGGCTTTTTTATCGTCGTTAATTAAGTATTTTTCCGCACGCTCCAAAGCGCGGGCTTTTTTTAGCTCGGAATAATTTCCCAATCCGGTAAATAAGGGAATGTCTATGGATATCGCCGCACTCCAAAATGTCCGCTCATCCAAATAGATGTCATTATCCTTCTGCCAAGAATAATTGTATCCAAAATTAACTTTTGGGAGAATTTGCGAACGTGCGCGCCATACCCCTGCGGAGGCGATTTGTTGCCGAGCTTCCAGCATTTTGAAATTAGGCTGATTTTGGCAGGCGATGTCGAACCATAAATTTATTCGACTGTTGAACAAAGTATCATCTTCCTTCCCGAACAAAGCGTAATCCATACGGAATTTATCGTCGCTGACTTTTTTTAGCGCTGGAAGTTCATTTGTATCGATATCGAGTATATCGGCCAATTCTAACCTCGCCAGACGGAGATTATTCTCCGCATCTACAAGCTGTTGTTCCTTTTCGGCAAGATCAACTTCCCATCTCAATAGGTCAGCCTTGCTTCGCTGTCCTAAATCGTATTGGGACTTTGCTCTATCGAGATCTTTTTGCGATGATAAGTGTGCTTGTTTTTGAACCTGAAGATACTCTTCAGCTCGCAGACAATTAAGATATCCTTTTACCGCAGCGTATTCGATATCCAATTTTTCCTTTTTGTAGTTGCTTTCCTCCATCTTTTTTTGAGCGGCCGCCGTTTTCACATTGGAATAAATCAAACCGCCGTTGAAAATTGGAATTTTCAAGGACAATGATGACTCGAAGGCGTTTTTGGGGGTTGTTATATAATCCGGGAAAAAGCGAATGGGATAATTGATTTGATCCAAAGTATAAGGATCCAAGCGGGTGATATTGGTTTTGAAATCCAAATGAGGCAGAAAGCCGGATATCGCGCTCATCACTCCCCATTTGGCTGCGCTATATTTTTGCTGTGCGGAATTGATACGCAGATTATTTTCCGCAGCGATTCGTTTTACCTGCGCAATATCCCATTTTTGAGCATTACCATAAACAAATCCTGTCAACAATAGGATAATTAATATTACCGCTGCTTTCCTCAAATTAGATCCTCAAAGTCATACACTACCATACATTATACGCTATGAAATATATTATAATAATACTTAATTTACTTACGGTCAAATGATTAAAATAGACCGTATCATCTACTTATCATAATTATAAATAATAAAGCAATTCCCTATAATAAAATTCGTATTGCATCGCCCTCCTTAATTAATTTTTCATTTCGACTTGACAGAAGGGGATCAATTGATTATCTATGTAATGTTATCTAAAACAGCCTCAGTTAATAATGTTTCGTTACTATGAGGCAGAAATAGCTGTTCTGCCTTTCTCAGCCTCAAACTAAATGACATTATTAGGTCAAGGCGGAAATTGTAAATGCATTTGGAGGTATAAATGCAAAATAGTAAGCTCTATGTGGGTAATTTGAAGTATTCGGTTACCAAAGAACAACTGACAGAACTCTTCTCAAATTATGGCGATGTCAAAGAGGTCAATATAATCGAGGGTAAAGGGTTTGGTTTTGTGGAGATGAACGAAGTCTCCGAAGCGGAGAAGGCTAAAGATGAATTGAACGGGTCCGTACTCGAAGGCAGAACCTTGAGAGTGGATGAAGCCCGCCCCCGCAGAAATAAACCAAATAGAAACTTCGGGGGATATTAAGAAGAAAGGCGAATAATAATAAAATTTAAATACTTGAAGTCTCTTTAGACTCCTTTCGTAAAGATGCGCGTCATTATCCATTGCAGGTTTGGCGCGTTTTTATTTTTATTCGATATATCCAAGGGTTTTCAAGCGAAATGCCATTTTATCATCACAGGGCTTTCTCTTCGGGGGAACCATATCAATTTTTGAGAGCGAATCCATTAAGCCTTTCGGCTGAATCCCGAATCCCCGTAAAATCAGATCGTGGACATCAGTCAATTTCTTAGGTTTTTTGTACCTTATATCGAATTTGGGGCTGACTATCAACGCGCTTTGATTGGAGGCGAACGCTGAAATTTGAGGCACTATAAATAAGAAATCGCTTGCATCAATTGATTCGTCTCCATAAAAATAAATATCGCCCGGTTTTATATTCGAGCCGAGTTTGACCTTTATAATCTGATTTGCCGTATCTACCAACGAAACTTCCGTAAAGAGAGTGTCGCCGAGGGAATCAGCGAAAGATTTAAGATATTCCAAAATTCCGCTTACCCTTTCCATTTTTAGGGAATTAGGTATTAAACTAAAAAGGAGGGGTTTATTATTTACAGGTAGAGGATAAAGCGGATGAGTATGCTGAGAGCGCAGATTCACATCCATAGATATCTGAAGTTTGGTATTGAACGCCTCGGCTAATTTATCGGGTTGTATCCTTATCCCGACGGGATGATCACGGTAAGCCATAGCCAATTTCGGATGATTTCCGTTTGATAGACTATCAGCCCACTCGGTAGCCGGCCTCAAGGAATATCCGGACACTAAAATCACTCTGCGCTTATCGGAGATGGATTTCAAAACTCTACCAACAAATCCATCCTCATATTCATAACACCTTTCGATTACCGAGCCGAACCGTTCCATCTCCGAAGGGGTGATATTAAATCCTTTGGCGGCATAATATCGCATAAAGCATCTCTGAGCGACCTCTAACGCTCCCGACCTGATGGCGATAAAATCCGGAAGCTGATAATTTGCAGCCAAAAAATCCAAAACCGACAATATCGCCCTGTCTTTCCTTAACTCCCAAGCCAAAAGTCTCAAACATCTTTCCAAACGAATCGCCCCCGGATCAACACATTCGCCCACCAAATCAGCTAAATTCTGCTCACTTAAAGGGAAATTCAAAAATCTATTCAGAACCTCAATATCAGCCCTTTCCATCTCGTTTTTCGTGGAGAATAGGTTTCCGATTTTGTCATCGATCCCTTCTCCAGACGGAATTATACCCGCATCCATCAGGATATCTTTCAGTTGTGGAGGGTAGATAGAATTATTCGGACAGAGTAGTAAACGATCGGAAATTATAATCGCTCCGCAACTATCCGGGGTATGGGTTAAAGGGATATTGATAAAAAGGGAGCTTACACCGTTATCAGCGAGTTCGTCCCAAAGGGGGGGGAATCTCATCTCCGTTCTCCCGGAAACAAGAAAGCGGTTTCGGGTATTATCGCACCAGTATGCCGCAGTTATGCCATTATCTCCAGCTGGAATACCGGTAAGGATTTCGGAAGAAACCGTAGCATCATCAAAAATCCCGTTTTGGGGAGGTTGAATGGAGAATTTCTCCCCCTTTTTAATCAATTCTTTTATATGCGGCATCCTACCGGCAGACAGCATTCTATTAAAAATATCCGGATTTAGGGGTCCCATATCTATTAAACAAACAATCCCTTCGCCCTTTGAAGATATCCCTTCGGAAATATCCGGTTTATTATGACCGCTGTTTTTGGAACACCCCGACAGAAATAAAACTGAAAACAACAGCAAAACAAGGGGGGATAAGATAGCCGTATAGCTGTCCCATCGGTGTATATTTGACGGCAATAATAATCCCAAGCGTTTTATAGTTGAAATAATCATTGAATTATTTAACTTAAAATTATCCCAAAGGGCAAGTCAAAAGACGAATATTTCGCTAAAAAAGGCTTGACGAAAAAACATTATTTCATTAAGATACATAATTGGAATTTAATTTTGAGGATATCGATATGATGATGGCAAAAGCTTCAACGAAGAAATCGGACGATACATTAGGCTTTACCTCGGCGAATTACTGGTTGTTCGCAATTGGAATCATAATTATTATCATCGGTTTTATCACTCTGAAAATGGGTTCGATAACACTTGCCCCTATTTTGTTGGTTTTCGGCTACTGCGTGATGATACCGATCGCCATAATGTATCGAGCCGAAAAAGATGGGGACAACTCCAAAGGCAAAACCTCCGATTAACGGCGGGCGAGGGATTATTTTCCACATCCATTATAAGATTATCACCTAAACGGCAAAGATGATGAGGGTTTTATTTGTAGTTTCGAGCCTTCTTGTGGGGGGAGCAGAGACCCAGAACCTTCAAAGGTTTTTGAGATTGCGTAACTACAACTTCGATTTCGTCGTCACCGCTACACAGGATGCCGGTCCCTTCGCTCAGGAATATATCAACGCCGGATTCAAGGTCTATTCGAACCTGTTGAGAAATCGCTTCGATCTGCTCGGCGCATATAGGATAAGAAATCTAATCAAAAGGGAAAAAATCGATTTGGTTTATACCAGCGGTTTTGGGGATTCGCTCTTTTATGGAAGATTAGGAGGAAAACTTGCAGGGGTCAAGGGAGTTGTCAGTACTTTGTTTATGCTCGGTAGATTGGACCGCCCCGGGGCAAAGGTAGAATACTTCAATAACAAAACCCATTCTTTAACCACCGTCTATCAAACTTGCTCCGTTACTCTGATGGATTACTTAATCAATAAGATGGGATATCCCAAAGATAAAATAGTAGTTATATATGATGGTATCGATATATCCAAATTCTCCCCCGAACCGCCACCCGCCGATTTATATGAGGAGCTTGGAATCTCAAAAGACAATCCGATTGTCGGGATGGTGGGGAGTTTATATCCGTATAAACGCCCCGACCTTTTTGTCGAGATGGCTCGTATCGTGCATAAACAAAACCCGCAAGTCTCCTTTTTAATCGCCGGTGATGGAAAAGAAAGAGCAAAGGTCGAATCCCTTATTGAGCGTTATAATCTCCGGAATACGGTTTTTATGCTAGGTTATCGCAAAGATATTCCGAAATTATTAAGGCTATATGATATTTTGGTGCTACCTTCCGATACCGAGGCATTCCCTAACATTTTAATGGAAGCCGGCGCTACCGGAAAGTCGGTTGTTTCCACAAAAGTGGGGGGGGCGGGGGAAATCGTCGATGATGGAGTTAACGGTTATCTGGTTCCCCCCAACGATGCCGAAAAACTCGCTGAAAAAGTCCTTCACCTCTTATCCGACAAAAAGCTCCGAATGAGGATGGGAAAAATCGCCCGTCAAAAAGTGGTTGAGAATTTCTCCATTGAAAAAATCTCGAATCAATTGGGCGAACTTTTCGAAAAGGTTTATGGAAGGGAAAAAATTACGCCCGGGCTATTTAAATAAATATGGCGCCCCGCAGAATTGAACTGCGGACACACGGATTTTCAGTCCGTTGCTCTACCAACTGAGCTAGGGCGCCTTAGTAGTTTATCTATATTGAAGCTTTTATCATTACAGCCATCAGCTTAAAAGGGCTTGTGGCAAAAAAACAGATTAAAAATTATTCCCCTTCAAGTCAAGCCTTTTATAATCATCGGATAAAATAATTTGGTAATTTAAGAATCTACAATACCTTAATGGGACCTTCCGCTTTACCCTGAATAAACTGCTGAACAACGGGGTTATCGGTGGCTTTCACTTCTTCTGGGGTGCCGACGAAAATTATCCTGCCCTCATAAAGCATCGCTATCCTGTCGGAGATTTTATAAGCGGAAACCATATCGTGAGTAACACAAATCGAGGTGATATTAAGCTCTTTCCTCATCCGAATAATTAAATCATTGATAGCATCCGCCATAATCGGATCCAATCCCGTAGTCGGCTCATCATAAAGGATAAATTCCGGGTCCATACTGATAGCCCGCGCCAATCCTACACGCTTCCGCATACCGCCGGAAAGCTCCTCCGGTTTAAGGTGTTCCACATTTACCAATCCAACCAACCGCAGTTTTTCGGTAGCTATTTTTTGGATTTGGGGTTCAGGTATATTTGTATGTTCGCGGAGAGCAAGGCCTACATTCTCATCCACGGTCATTGAATCGAATAAAGCGGCTCCCTGAAATAACATCCCGAACCTTTGACGATAAGCGGTTAGCTCCTTTCTGTTGAATTCAAAGATGTTTTTCCCTTCGATAAGTATTTTTCCGGAATCGGGTTCCATCAGCCTTATAATATGTTTCAGCATCACTGATTTTCCTACGCCGGAGCGCCCGATAATGGTCAGGGTTTCCCCTTTATTTATTGTTAAGGAAGCGCCGTTTAGAACCCGTTTGTCCCCGAAGGATTTATACAATTCGATCAATTCCAACATATTACAATTATATACTTAAAAAAATATTAAAATGCTTTTTCATACTTATATAATTTAAGCTTATTTAATACCAAAAGCAAAAATAATGATAATATGAATTCTTTGCTAATTATTTTACAGGATAGAGATATCTATTGGCGGATATCAATTTTTGTATCCGCTCAATTATTGTGCGTATCAAAATCCAATGCATAATAATTGTGCATCTTTTTCTTTTGGGAGTGGATATTGATTATACTATTTTATTGAGATATAATCAGATAGGAGCTTATTTTGTTTTTGGCACGATATTTGATAGGTAAAGGGTAGCAGGTTTAAAAATAAGGAGGAATTCTATGAAAAGATTAATTGGTTTACTGGTAGTTTTATTTTTATTCGCCTCGACGGTAATGCTATTTTCCGGTTGCGATAAGAAATGCACCGATACGGTGGAAGTCTCGCCTCCGGGAGTTCCCTCAGGGGTATATTCCATTACCGGCGATAGGATGGTCACTATTGTCTGGGCTCCGGTTAACGAAGTGAATTTAGACCATTATAATGTTTGGCAGGCGGATAATGCGGTTGGTCCTTATACCGAAATCGGAGAGACGACCGACAATCAATTTGTGGCAACCGAATTGACAAACGGTGATACTTATTACTTCGCTGTATCTTCGGTTGATATTTACGGAAATGAAAGCGATTTATCTTACGAGACCATTTTTGATACGCCCCGCCCCGATGGTTCGGCGACGCTGAAGGATTATAATTATTATCCGGAGTCGTCCGGTTTCTCTTTCGCCAATGAACAGGTTGTGCCTTACGATGACGCCTCCGCGGATGTGTATGTTGATTACGACGAGAACTCGGATGCCTTTTTCCTCAATGTTGGCAGGGATTTGACCGACCTGCAGGATTTCGGTTATACCGATAACTTGAACGATATCGATTATGCTCCCTTAAACGGATGGTCGGATTTGGGGTATGCGGAACTCATTTTAGGGCATAGTTATATCGTTTGGACCGCCGATAATCATTATGGGGTATTGAGAGTTACAAGTATGAGTAAAAGTACCTATCAAGTTGGTTTCGATTGGGCATATCAGACCGATTTGGGAAACCGCGAACTTAAAGTAGGCACAGGTGAAAAGGTTAAAAAAATCGTTTCAAAATAACGATTGCGGAATAAAAGAGAAAGTGGAAAAGATGCGTAAATACAATAAAATAATAATGGCGGCTTTGCTGCTGATTCCAATATTATGGACAGCCGCATTCGCCCAGCAACCGAGCGGGTTGCAGTATAAACCGAACCTGAAAATTCAGGTTTGGACGAATAAGGGGGACGGAAACACATTTTACCGGGGCGAAGATTTGGTAGTCTATTTTCGGGCGAATATGGATTGCTATGCCCTTGTCTATGAAATAGATAGCAACGGGAATATTAATGTTCTATTTCCGGAAAATCCGCATGGCGATAATTTTATCACTGCGGACAGGACATATAGAATCCCTCCGCTCAATGCGGATTATCGTATGGAAGTCGGCGGTGCGGCCGGGGATGAATATGTTTATGCGGTTGCATCTCCAACCCGCTTCGATGCTCCGGAATGGATGCTTTATTGGGGGCGCGAATATAACTACATAGATGACGATTGGATTACGGATGCGTCATCGGGCAGAAATAATACGCTTAATGATATTATCAATCGCTTGTCTGCGGAGAATGGCGGATATTATGTCAGCGATTTTGCATCGTTTAATATCGAGCCCAGATATCGGAATTATTTTTACCATCCCGCATCCTATTACCATTACCGCTACGGTTCCCTTTGGATCGGCACCGATTATCCGGGATGTGAGGTTTATATCGATGGGGTATTTTATGGTGTCGGCCCACTTTACATTCCAAGTATCTTGATGGGGGGACATGCGATAATATTGTATTATAACGGATTCCCCTGCTGGCAGGATTATGTTTGGATCGATTACGGGAGGTATTATCGGATAAGCGCATCGATAGAATATCGCTATATTCGATATACCGGGATTAAGGTGCGCTATAAGTATTGGGCGAATTGGGACTTCGGCGGAAAGAAATATCGGAGACCGGAACGATATAAGCGATTCGGGGGATATACTTATAAGCATCCGGAAACTGTTTGGGTCGCAGCCAAATCCAAAACTACCCATTACTACAAGAGATATTATAAAAATGGGGAAGGTGCAAAATACCGAAGCCCGATTGTGAAAAAGTATAAGGGTTCATCAAAATACAGGAACGCTTCCTATAAATATAAGACTCAGGAAACCAAGGGAAAGATAATATATAAAGATGAGCGTAAAGGAAATTATAAATCCAAGGGGATAAGTAAATCGGGATACGAGGAAAAAGGTTACGATTTGGGCAAGAATAAGGGCAAAGAAGTTTATAAGAAAGAGAAAACAAGCTCCCAAAAGAAAGTCTATGAAAAATCCAAATCCGAAAAAAGCACTAAGGCTAAGCAATCATCCGTAAAATCAAAAAGCTCTATCTCAAATTCAAAATATAAGAGTTCGAGCAAAAGTTCAAAAAACAAAACAGGACGGAATAAGAAATGAAATCGATAGGTCCTCGTTCGATTTTGCATCTGATTATTATTGTGTTATTTTCCCTCTGTTTTACCGTAAGCTACGCTGATGCGGGATTAATCAAAAAGGAACATAAGACTAATACGGATAAACGGAAAACTTCCCGCATCAGCCAAAATACGAAAAAAGTAGCCAAAAATAACGCGGAAAATAAAGCGGGAAAACATAAGGATAATACGACACTTAATAAAAACAAAGCCGATTCAATAAAGTATGATATATTTATTGATAAAAACCGTGACGGCTTAAACGACCGAATGAGAAAGTCCACCATCAAGACGAATATTAAGAAACCGAAGGGAAAACATTATATTCGATCTCATTCCAAGAATACAAAGACTAAAACCAAAAAAATTAAAAAGGTTGGCAAGTAGTCGAAATAAGTAATATATTATGGTAAATCCAAGTTGGTTGAGGAGTAGGCTGTAAGTCGGAACAAGACGGTTCGGATTTCGTAATGGAATTATATCGTTAAATGGTGTTTCGATACAGCTACGGGGATATATTTGTTTTATTCCCGGGATAATCTTATATAGGAGGAAGTTAATGTCTATTAGGAAACGCAAAGTTATATTAGGGTCGGTTATTTTTTTGATATTTTTGGGGATTTTTGCGACAACTATTGCTCAATCGCCTCATGATTCGATGTTCACATACGCCCGCCTTTTCACCGATATAGCTTTTCGCATCAATGCGCGTTATGTGGAAAAGCTCGATCCTAAAGATTTGGTCTATTCCGGCATCAGGGGGATGATTAATACTCTTGACCCGTTCACAGAGTTTTTGGAGACAAAGGATTATGACCGCCTGATGGAGGCTACCAAGGGGAAATACAGCGGGTTGGGGATGACAATTTTCCAAAAGGATGGTTGGATTACGGTTGTCTCTCCGATGGAGGGAACTCCCGCCTATAGAATGGGATTGCGTTCGGGAGATAGAATTATAAAAATTGATGGAAAATCGACGAAAGGGATATCCACCGAGGAGGCGAGTAAACTTATGAGGGGAGAGGCCGGCACAAAAGTCAAGCTGACCATCCAGCGTGAGGGATTAGCCGAACCGCTTGAATACGAACTCGAACGGGCGGTGATTGAGATTAAAACGGTTCCTTATTATGGATTCGCCGAGGATAAGGTAGGGTATATCCGTTTCGCTCGCTTTGGGACCGAATCGGAAAATGAATTGGAGAATGCTATCGCCGAATTGAAAAACAAAGGGATGACCTCGCTGATTTTGGATATCCGTTCCAATGGTGGGGGATTGCTTACGCAAGCTGTAAAAACGAGTAATCTTTTCCTGAAAAAAGGCGATGAGATCGTTTCCACCAAAGGACGGATAAGCGATCAGAACCGAACTTATGAGGCTAAAGAAGAGCCTCTTTTGCCTGATATACCGATGGTGGTTTTGGTGGATGGTAACAGCGCATCCGCATCGGAAATTCTTTCGGGAGCGATTCAGGACTGGGATAGGGGGGTGATTATCGGTAATGAAACTTTCGGAAAAGGATTGGTTCAACAGATATATCCGCTTTCCAATAAGACGGCGCTTAAATTAACGACTGCAAAATGGTATATGCCCTCGGGGAGATGTATTCAAAAAGAGTCTCGTTTTCATCGTTGGAATTCCGATAGCCTCGCAAATGGGATTACCCCCCCCTCGGAGGGCGATACTTCGAAAACTGTCTCCGACTCAACGAAAATAATCTATTACACTAAAGGCGGACGCATCGTTTATGGCGGCGGTGGCGTTAAACCTGATATTGAAGTGGAAAGGAAGGACTTATCCACATTGATGCTTAACCTTGAGCGCTTATCTATGTTTTTCGATTTTGCCGTGCATTATACGACGGAGCATCCCGATATACCGGAAGATTTTAAGGTTACCGATGAAATGGTTGCTCAATTCCGTCAATTCTTGAAGGAGAAAGATTTCACCTATAAAAATGAAATAGAAATGGAATTGAGTAAAATGGAGAAAGTTGCTGAAAAGCAAGGCAAAACGGATGAGTTACAGCCCTTGTTCGACCAGATTTACTCGCAAATAGAAAAAATGAAAGAAGATGAGTTTTCCGAATCGCTCGATGAGATAAAGCGTTCGATAAAACGCGATATTCTAACCAAACTATACGGTGAGAAAGCATTATATGAGCAGTTGGTATTAAAAACCGACCCTTATGTTAAACGCGCCTTGGAAGTGTTGCGGAATAAAAAGGAATACGCTTCCATATTAAAGGGCTGATAATAAATCATATTGCCGAATCTCGCGTAAAGCCCTGCATTTCAGCGGGGCTTTTTTGCGCTTGTTCAAAAAAATGGGGTTGGCTTTTATTTGTTGTTTATGATACTTGCATTTATAAACGAATTTAATATATATTACTTGTTTTGATAATAATATATCTAAAGGAGGAATAAAATTGGGTAAAATAATAGGAATTGATTTGGGAACAACAAATTCTTGCGTGGCGGTAATGGAAGGTGGGGAGCCGAAGGTAATTCCGAATGCGGAAGGTTCCCGCACAACGCCGTCTGTAGTCGCTTTCACGAAAACAGGAGAACGCCTTGTCGGGCAAATTGCAAAAAGACAGGCGATAACCAATCCCGAGAATACGATATTTTCGATAAAGCGCTTTATGGGAAGACGCCACAGTGAAATCGCCGAGGAGGAAAAATTAGTGCCGTATAAAGTTGTGGGTGCGCCAAACGATGATTGTCGGATTGTCGTTACGGGTAAGGAATATGCTCCCCCTGAGATTTCTGCGATGATTTTGCAGAACCTCAAACAAACCGCGGAGGATTATCTCGGGGAAAAGGTAACCGAAGCGGTTATCACTGTTCCCGCATATTTCAACGATTCCCAAAGACAAGCAACCAAAGATGCCGGGAAGATAGCCGGCCTCGATGTCAAAAGAATTATAAATGAACCGACAGCGGCATCATTGGCTTATGGTTTGGATAAGAAAAAAGATGAGAAGATAGCTGTTTATGATTTAGGTGGTGGGACATTCGATATCTCTATTTTGGAGCTTGGGGATGGAGTTTTTGAGGTCAAATCGACCAACGGAGACACCCACCTTGGCGGAGATGATTTCGATCAGAGGGTTATCGATTGGATTGCGGACGAATTTATGAAATCCGATAGCATCGATCTCCGTAAGGACAAAATGGCTCTTCAACGGCTTAAAGAAGCGGCGGAAAAAGCAAAATGCGAATTATCGACAACCCTTCAAACTTCCATCAATCTGCCTTTCATTACGGCGGATGCCTCCGGTCCGAGACATCTCGATTTGACCTTGACTCGGGCAAAACTGGAACAATTATGTGAGGATTTGCTTGAAAGAACCGTCGGCCCCTGCAAGCGAGCTCTCTCGGATGCGGGGTTGAACGCTTCCGACATCAACGAGGTAATTTTGGTTGGCGGGATGACTCGTATGCCGAAAGTTCGGGAATTGGTCAAGGAATTGTTTGGGAAGGAGCCGAACAAAGGTGTAAACCCGGACGAAGTAGTAGCTATCGGAGCGGCTATACAGGGCGGAGTGTTGGCCGGTGATGTGAAGGATGTTTTGCTTTTGGATGTTACGCCCCTTTCGCTGGGAATTGAGACTCTCGGCGGCGTAATGACCAAACTGATAGAGAGAAACACAACTATCCCGACGCGTAAATCCCAGATATTTTCCACCGCTGCGGATAACCAGCCTGCGGTCTCGATCCATGTCCTGCAGGGAGAAAGGGAATTGGCACTTGACAATCGCAGCTTGGGGCGGTTCGATTTGGTTGATATTCCCCCGGCGCCGCGAGGTATTCCTCAGATTGAGGTTACTTTCGATATCGACGCCAACGGTATTTTAAATGTTTCGGCGAAGGATTTGGGAACGGGGAAACAGCAATCGATAAAGATACAATCCTCGTCCGGATTGTCTGATGAGGAAATTAAGCGAATGATTAAGGATGCCGAATCCCATGCTGATGAGGATGTAAAGAAAAAGGAATTGATAGAGGCGCGGAATAAGGGCGATCAAACAATTTATCAAACGGAGAAAACCCTAAAAGAATATGGCGATAAGATATCCGAAGAGGACAAGCAAAAAGTTCAGGATGCTCTGGAGAAACTAAAGGCTGCGCTCAAATCGGAATCGAAAGAGATTATCGAGGCGAAAATAGAGGAAGTTATCGGCGCTTCCCATAAATTAGCCGAGGAAATGTATAAATCCGCTTCCCAACAACAGCAAACCGATCGAACCGAGTCCCGGCAGGAAACTCCCCAAGGTGAAACCAAATCCCAAAATACTTCTTCGGGTGGAGAGAAGACTGAAGGTGCGGAGGATGCTGATTTTGAGGTGGTGGACGGCGATGGGGATAAATAAAACCAAAAAATCTAAGGGAGAATATTATGCCTGAATTCGACAAACTTGCGGATACCGCTCTTACTTTTGCTAAAAGATGGGGGGCTAAATATGCTGATGTCCGTTTCGTCCGAACCGAGTATGAAACCATTGAGGTTGCCAATGGAATTCCCGAACTGATAAATCGGACATTCGATTTCGGAGTTGGAGTGCGGGTCATCTCCAATGGCGCTTGGGGGTTTGCCGCTACCGCCGATGTGTCTAAAAAAGCTATCCACAACACTGCCGCTTTAGCCGTAAAAATTGCCAAAGCCTCCGCAAAACTCAAAATCTCCCCAATTGTCTTATCAGAAATAAAGCCGGTAGGCGGGCAATATTCAACTCCCGTAAATATCGACCCTTTTAATGTCCCGCTCAAAGAGAAGATAGAATATTCCACCGAGCTGTGCCGTTTAATGGCGAAGACCAAAGGATTGACCAAGACATCGGTATCGATGGATTTCAAGAAAATTTATGAATACTTCGCCTCAACGGAAGGGTCCGTTATCGAGCAGAATATAATTCATTCCGGCGCGGGAATACAATGCACCGCCGGGAAAGGGCATCGCAACAGGGCGCTGCGCTCATATCCAAATTCCTCAGGGGGACAGTTCGAAACCAAAGGGTATGAGCTCATAAAGGAACTGGATTTCGAGAAAAACGCCCCCGTAATTGCTGAGGAGGCAGCCGCGCTGCTCTCAGCAAAGGAATGTCCCTCTGGGATAAAGGATATCATTCTGGATGGACCTATGCTCAGCCTTCAAATACATGAGTCGATAGGTCATGCTCTTGAGCTGGACAGGGTTTTCGGTATGGAGCGGAATTTTTCCGGGACCAGTTATGCCACACCGGATAAGCTGGGAAAATTAAAGATCGGTTCGGACATAGTGAACTTTGTCTCCGATGCCACCGCTTTTTTCGGCTTGGGAACCTTCGGTTATGATGATGAGGGGGTGAAAGCTCATAAAGTCGATTTGATTAAAAACGGGGTTTTAGTCGGTTATGAATCCTCCCGCGAAACAGCAGCCCGTTTAGGACTCAAATCATCCGGCGCTGCCAGAGCCGATGGCTGGGGGAATGTCCCTATTGTGCGGATGACCAATACCAATCTCCTGCCCGGGGATAAAACTTTCAACGATTTAATCTCGGGGATTGACGATGGCATCTATATGAAAACCGTTTCCAGCTGGTCTATCGATGATACACGGGAATCATTTACAATGGGCACCGAAATCGGTTGGGAGATAAAAAACGGCAAGTTGGGCGATATGATTAAAAAGCCCACATACTCGGGCAAAACTATCGAATTTTGGAATTCCTGCGATGCAATCGGTAATAAGAGTATGTATAAAATTTGGGGAACACCGAATTGCGGGAAAGGACAACCGGCGCAGAACGCCCGTGTAGGGCAGGGTTGCAGTCCCTCTAGGTTTAGGAATGTGAAGGTTGGCGTTTAAGGAATATCGATTTCCGATTTCTTGATTTTAATTTAACGAATACCTAAAACTGAGGAAATATGGATAAGAGAGAATATAAAATCGCTGTCATTTCGGGGGATGGAATCGGTCCTGAGGTAATTAGGGAAGGGCTGAAGGTAATCGAAACGGTATCGGAGATCAGCGGTTTTAATTATAGTATCAAGGAATATCCGTACGGCTCGGAGCATTATCTCTCCACCGGTGAATTGTTTCCCGATTCGGTGTTGGAGGAGATGAAAGGCTTCGATGCTATCTATCTCGGCGCCATCGGTGATCCAAGGGTAGAGCCGGGATTGGTGGAACATGCCATTATCTCTTCGATACGCTTCAAATTGGATTTATATGTCAATTTGCGCCCTATCAAGGCTTATGCCGATTGGCTCATCCCCTTGAAAGGTAAAACCGCAAAGGATATCGATTTTATCGTGGTCAGGGAAAATACCGAAGACCTTTACACCAACATCGGCGGAATTTTCAAAAAGGGAACGCCTGACGAAGTTGCTGTTGCCCAGATGATATTCACCCGCAAGGGGGTTGAAAGGGCTGTTCGATACGCCTTTGAATTAGCGAGATCCCGAAATCAAGGCAGGAAGGTAACATTGGTCGATAAAGCTAACGCTATCAGGGCAATGGATATTTGGACCCGCATTTTTGCGGAGGTCGGCGAGGAATATCCCGATATCGAAAAAGATCACGCTTATGTTGATGCTTGCTGTATGTGGATGATTAAAAATCCGGAGGATTTCGATGTTATCGTGGTCAACAATATCTTTGGCGACATAATAACCGATTTGGGATCGATGCTTCAGGGGGGGATGGGAGTTGCCGCTTCGGGCAATATACATCCGGGGAGGATTTCGATGTTCGAGCCGATCCACGGTTCCGCCCCGAAATATAAGGGGCAGAACAGGGCTAATCCATTAGCGGCGATAGCGGCGGCTTCGATGATGTTGGATTATTTAGGTGAACACAAAGCGAGCCAAGCGATTGAAACTGCGGTGGGAGAGCTTTTGCGCGGTGGTGAAATAAAGGACCTATCGGCATCAAGTGGCTTGAAAACCTCCGAAATCGGTGATATGGTCGTGAAAAAACTTAAAGAAAATTCATAGTTATCAAATTTTATCGTTGCTAATTTTCGGAATTTAATTATATTTGATAAAATAAATAAAGTATAGCGGTTTGTTATGGGAGATGATACAGTGTTAAAGGATAAAGTGAAAACGGTATTGGATAGCATAAGAGGTTATCTTCAGGCTGACGGCGGCGATGTGGAATTGGTGGATGTGTCCGATGAGGGCGTAGTCTCGGTAAGGTTGACCGGAGCTTGCGGCGGATGTCCTATGTCTCAATTGACGCTTCAGATGGGAATTGAACGCACCCTTAAAGAACATATACCGGAAGTCAAAAGTGTTGTAGCCGTTAATTAGCGCTATTGGAAAAAGATCCCCTTTGGGGGATTATTATAACTTATGTTCTCAAAGCTCCCCTATCGATAGGGAGCTTTTTATATCAGTATCCCTGCTATGCAGGCGGTTGTAAAAGACGCGAAGGCCCCGGCCATAAGCGCCCTCACCCCCAGTTTCGCCAAATCCGAACGCCTCGAAGGAGCAATCCCGCCTATCCCCCCGATTTGAATACCTATCGATCCCAGATTGGCAAAACCGCAAAGTGCATAGGCGGCGATTACTTTTGAGCGGGGGTCCAACGAGCCGGCGATACTTTGAAGCTTCAGGTAAGCGACGAACTCGTTAATCATTACTTTTGTCCCCAAAAGATCGCCGAAGTTTGCGGCATCTTTCCACGGAACTCCCATAAGGAAGGCGATGGGCGAAAATATCTTCCCAAAAATGAAAGCCAAAGTTAGTTTGTCATTGATCAGCCCTAGAATAACATTGACCAACGCCACCAACGCCAAAAAAGCGATAAGCATTGCCGCCACATTCAAAGCCAACCGCAATCCATCGGCAGCGCCTCTGGAGGCGGCATCGATTCCGTTTTTATCTATCTTTTCGATTTTTATATCGACTCTGCCGGCGGTCGCTGATTTTTCCGTTTCGGGATAAATTATTTTCGCCATCATCAAGGCTGCCGGAGCGGACATTACGCTTGCCGCTACCAAATGCCCGGCTATATTCGGGACCGATGCTTTCAGAAGTCCCACATAAGCGGCTAATACTCCCCCGGCGATAGTGGCGAATCCGCCGGTCATAACCGCGGTCAACTCCGACATAGTCATCGTTTTAACGAATGGCTTGACCAAGAGAGGAGCTTCGGTCTGCCCTACAAAAATATTGGCGGCGCAGGAAAGCGATTCCGAACCGGAGGTCTTCATCGTTTTCGCCATTATTTTTGCTATCCAGAGGACTAACCGTTGCATTATGCCGTAATGGTAGAGGACGGTCATTAAAGAGGAGAAGAAAATTATTGTAGGCAGAACATTAAAGGCGAAGAACGCCATTCCATTATTAACCACAAGGGTCCCGGTAGGCGAAAAGGCGCCTGAGGATGGATCCAGATTCCCAACCGGGACGAATTTATTGATTAGGTTGCCGAAAACAAAGCCGGAGCCCGCCTCGGTGCATTTTAGAATTGCCATTACGATATCATTTATTTCCTCGAAAACCCATTCGCCCGGACGGGTTTTTAGTATCAAGAGGGCGAATATCAACTGAAGCCCGAATCCCCAGATTACGGCGCGCCAATTTATTTTCCTTCGATTGTTGCTCAAAAGATAAGCTATCCCGATGAAAAATATTATGCCCAATATCCCGGTAAACCTTTGCATATTCCTCCTCTATTACTCTGCCTTTATAAGATATAAGACAGATATGTTCAACCCGCAAATGATATTTTTTATGGGGCTTCTTTATAAGAAAGTGCTCTATGGGATTAATTTCGCGGAAAAGTGTGGGGGGGTCGGAAATCTAACCTATACCGAGTACTATTTTTGCGGTTGCGAAGTAGATAAACAGCCCTGTAATATCCACAATCGTCGTCAAGGCGGGACTGGCTACTACCGCCGGATCGAATTTCAGCTTCACCGCCGCCAGGGGCAATAAAGCTCCGATTAGCGTAGCAGTGATGACCTGCAATGCTAATGCCATTGCAATAGCGATTCCAATTGAGCTTACCGAATACCCCACAGGGAGATTTGTCCTTCCTGCAAGCAGGACAACTCTCCCATAGGCCAAAATCGCCAGGATGAAGCCGAGCAACAGGGCTACCTTCAATTCTTTTTTTAGCACTCGAAAAACATCTTTCGGAGATATCTCTTGCATCGCTAAAGCTCTAACAACAAGCGTTGATGATTGGCTACCCGTATTACCGCCAGTATCAGCGAGCATCGGCATAAATGTGGCAAGCACGGCGAACTGGAGGAGAAGCCCCTCAAAACTTTGGACAATAAATCCGGAGATAAGCCCCAAACCCGCCAAAACTATAATCCAACCACATCTGTTTTTGAAATGCACCCAGGCTGAAGTATGAAGATAAACTCCAACCTCATGTTCTCCGCCTATAGCCATCAGTTTTTCCATATCTTCCGTTTGTTCCTGAGTGATGATGTCTAATGCGTCATCGTGGGTGATAATTCCAACTAAAACATTTTTCTCATTTACCACAGGAATAGCGATGAGATCATATTTTTGAATTTTTCTGGCTGCGGATTCTTGATCATCGGAGGCCCGAGAAAAAACCATATCACGATGCATTATCTTCGTTATTTTGGTTTGAGGTGCCGCGAGGATCAAATCTTTGAGGGATACAAAACCCATAAGGTGTCGATCCTCATCCAAAACATAAGCGTAATAGATGGTTTCTTTGTCCGGAGCCTCATGGCGGAGTTTATCTATTGCTTCTTCGGCGGTTAGATTGGGGGATAACACGGCATAATCCGAGGTCATCACGGCACCGGCGGTGCCTTCGGCATAGGATGAAAGCCTCCTGATATCCTCCCGCTCCGCTTTAGCCATCGCCCACAATATTGTTTCCTGCCTGTTTTCAGGTAGATTTTTGAAGAGATTCACGCGATCATCTGGAGCCATATCGGAGAGTAATTGTGCCAGTTCTTCGCGATTTAGCATATCGGCGATCTCCATTTGTTGCCATTCTTCGAGGTGGCTGAATATTTCCGCCCTCAATTCCGGTTGGAGATTGAATAATATCCTCCACGCCTCGGCAGCTGATAGTGCTTCCAAAAATTCCGCTATTATCGCCGGATGCGATTCGGCACAAAAGCTACGAAGCCCCTCGATATCATTTTTGCGAATAAATTCCCGTAGCTCAGGAGCTAACAATGGATTTTTCATACTATCCTCGGTCCAATTATGATGGATGGTAATGCCGAAATTCTTCTGCGAATTTTTATAGTCGAATATCCCTAAACTAAAAAAATACCCATCCTGAAGTAAAGGGATTAATTTCGTTTTATTCTTTCTATGAGTCTGTTTGGTGATGGGGGGATATTTTCCCTTTGAATATTTTGAATCGGTTTCGCGGTTCCCACTTAAAATAGGACTTGTTTATAATTCCAAAAAACCTATTTTATTATAATAGCAACAAATTTGGAATGAACCATAGGGTTTATTATTCGGAGTATTTTATGAATTCACTGACAGGAAATAGATTTTGGGCTATATTATGGAAAAACACTAAAGAGGGAATAATCTCCGGCGTTTTGGGGGGAATATTGGGGGGATTAGTATATGCATTGATAGAAGCGGTAATACTGAGTTTTTATAAACCGACATTGCTTTTGACAGCTCTCGCCTATTATCCTTTGTACGGTATCCGATACGGCATTGTTTTCGGGGTTATAATTTCGCTCCTATACATATTCTTTCCGAAAAGATCAAAGATTAAATATCTAAATGAAATTCTTTTTATATCCATCGCTATTATGCCTTTGGGGCCCCAATTAAGCATAATATTACGCCGTACAAGCCTAAATCTAGGTCAATTGTCTATTACGGGTATAATCTCCTATACATTGATATTCGCAATCCTATGGTTTTTTTACCTATTAGTAATATTCTTTCTAAAAAGATTAGGAAAGGCTATTGGATTAGGCTGGAGGAAGTTTGGTTATATAGTTTATGCGTTTGTAACGGCCATTCTTGCGCTGCTTGTTATATCTACCTCATCGTCGGAAGGTTATTTCGAACCTTATAATGAAACCGATAATGTCAAAGTAAAAGATGAGCCATATGTATTCTTGATTATTGTCGATACATTGCGTCACGATTGGTTGTCCCCATATGGTTATAATATAAATACTCCCAACATTCAAAATCTTTGTGATGATGGCATCTTATATCAAAATATGTTTTCCCAATGCTCGTGGACAAGGCCATCGATTGCAAGCATTATGACATCATTATATCCGTCTCAGCATGGTGTAGAGTCATTTATTGACATCCTTAATCCTAATAGTAAAACATTAGCTTTATCATTGAGAAGGGCGGGTTATTATACCGTTGGTTTTTGCAATAACCCCCACTTGCTTGCGGCGAATAATTTCAATATTGGGTTTAATTACTATAAATACCTCGCTCCATTAGAACTACTGCCGGTTGATGACAATGCTCCCACTTTGGATTTCGTTAATTATTTGGGAAGATTCGCTAAAAGGCGTTTCTTGCAATTCTATCCCGAAAAAGCTGTAAAGTTTTATTATCATGATGCTATCGATGTGACCAATAAAGTAATTGATTGGGTATCAAAAAATGAAGATAAAAAGTTTTTTATGTTTATTCATTATATGGATCCCCATGGACCCTATTTCAAACATCCCTATAATGGTGAATATTACAAACCTCCTACCAACTGGCGGGAGAGCAACTATTCACCTGATACAATGGAATATGCGGCTGGTTTGTACCGAGAGGATGTTGAATACTTAGATAAAGGGATAGGTGTCCTGTTCGATTATCTTAAAAATCAGGGGATTTACGACAATTCTTTAATCATTTTAACCGCCGACCATGGAGAGGAGTTTTATGATCATAAGGGGGCGACCCATGGAAGAACACTCTATGAGGAAATGACACATGTTCCTCTGATATTAAAACTCCCTCATTCGGAGAAAAGAGGAACTGTCGATAAGCATCTCGTTCAATCCGTAGATATCGCTCCTACAGCTGCGAATTTTGTCGGTGCGGAATTTTTCAAGGATTGGCAAGGGAAGGATATATTTTCAAATGGAATAACAAATTGGAGCATAGCCCAACTGAAAAAGGCAGGTCTAAGGCCCACAGCCATCAGGAACTTGAAGGAGAAATTATATATAACCTATAATACTGATAAAACGCTCCCCCCTGTCGGATATTATGATATAATAAAGGATCCGAAAGAACAGCACAATTTAGCGGCGGATTCCTCTTATAGAGGTAAAATAAAGGCACTAGAAGATACCTTAAATTACTTAAACTCGATTTTGTCCGCTAAAGGAACACAGGCAATGCAGAGAGAACTTGATAGCACTACAAAGGAACGGCTAAAGGCTTTAGGATATATAGAGGGCTAAATTTCATAGGTGCTATGAAACAGTGTTTTTTGTTGCGATATATCTATAGTAAATGCGAAAATGGATTTTGGGGTTGCGATTTAACCCTATTGTATTTTTATTTTAAACCATACTTTAATTTAGATATAATGAGCCATATTCATTTGGAAATCCTTATATTCACTCTTTTTGGGGAGGTGTTATGAATAGATATATTTCTCTCCTACTTATCGCTGTCCTATATTTTTCACTTGAACCAGCTTCTTCTTATGCGACCATTGTAGGAGGTGATGTCTGGGGGGAATGGAATCCGAACGGCAATAATTATTATGTATATACGGACCTCCATATCCCACCAGATTCTACCCTTATAATCGATCCGGGTTGCAGAATTATCTTTCTGGGCAATTATAAATTATCCGTTGATTCTTCGTCGACTCTGACAGCGATAGGGACTGAGAGCGATTCAATAATATTCACCCCTGAAGATACGGTAAATGGCTGGGGTGGAATAAGATTTTATAAGGCAAGCAATAACTCACGATTGTCTTATTGCCGTATAGAATGGGTTAGAACATATAACGCCGGGGCTGGAATTAGTTGCGATCAATCCTCTCCCGAAATAAGCAACAATACCATCACCAATAATTCCGCCGGAGGAAATGGCGGGGGAATCTTTTGTCGGTATTCGAATCCCATAATAACAAACAATACCATAAGCAATAATTTTGTTTCTACTGTTTCTTCTGGAGGAGGGGGCATTTGCTGTATGTATTCCTGTCCAATAATAAAAGATAATTTAATTAGTAATAATTCTGTTTATAGATTTGGTAATAGTAATGGTGGCGGATTTTATTGCTTTCATTCAGTGGGTATTATAGAAAACAATGAAATTGTCGGCAATTCAGCAAAACACGGGGGCGGAATTTATTGCTTTTATTCCAACCCTACTATAGGCAAAAATAATATTCGCTCAAACATCGCCAGATATGGAGGTGGAATTTATTGTTTAAACTCAGGTCCTACTATAAGGGAAAACAGTATAAATAATAATAATGTTTACAAATGTGGAGGTGCGATTTTTTGCAAATCATCTCACCCCATTATGACAAAAAATGTTATCAATAATAATTCCGCTGATTATTTCGGCGGAGGTATTTTCAATTATTTTTCCTCGCCGGAACTGATTAATAATACTATAAGCGGTAATTGTGCTGATAGTAGCGGAGGTGGAATTTATTGCTATCATCATTCGGTCCCGGTTGTAGTAAATACAATCTTCTGGGCTGATTCCGCAAGCTCTTTGGAAGAGATATATTTAGGTAATTATTCTTCGATAACTATAACTTATTCCGATATAGATGGTTCGTGGTTTGGCGAAGGAAATATCGACTCCGATCCAATGTTTGTTGATCCCGAGAATGGTAACTTTCACATTCAATGGGGTTCTCCTTGCATAGACGCCGGCGACCCAGATTCTCCACCCGACTCCGATGGTACTACAGCTGATATAGGCGCATTTTCTTACTATCAAAACACTGGCATCAATGATGATAATATAATATCTCAAGATTATAAATTATTGCAGAATTACCCTAACCCCTTTAATTCTATGACCAAGATTAGTTATTCACTCCCACGAAGAGGTAAGGTATTCTTAAATATCTACAATCTAATGGGACAACGGGTAGCAACATTGGTTAAAGATTACCAACAAATGGGGGTGCATAGTGTCAGCTGGGATGCATCGGACTATTCCAGCGGCACATATTTCTGTAAGTTGACTGCCGGGAAGAAGGTTTTCACCAATCGGATGACATTACTGAAATAATTTGACTTTAGATATTATTCGATTATTTTAAGATAAAAGATATAAAATCTCTTCTTCGGTTTTACGGATACCGATGATAGGTGATGTTTTATGTATAAAAACAGGCTATATACTGGGAAATAATCATAGGGTTATCCGAATCGAATATGTGAAGGGATGTATCATCAAGGAGGCATTAATGGAAAAGTCTTTTTATCTTGCGTTCGTAATTTTACTCTTTTGGGTTGGTAATACCTTTGCTCAAAATATACTATGGTATAAAACCTACGGGGGTAGCTCGTCTGATGAATGTTATTGCGCAATCCCGACCAATGACAGTGGATTTATAATGGCTGGTTGGAACGCCTCGTATTCAGGTGGAGAAGATGTGGATGCATGGCTTTTAAAAACCGATTCCGAAGGTAATATGGTTTGGAGTAGAATGTTTGGAGGCGGAAGACCTGATATGTTTTATCATGTTGATCAAACCCCCGATGGGGGCTATATCGCTTGTGGCCGTACCCATTCTGTTCATGCTAGTATCGATATGTATGTGGTAAGAACCGATTCTTTGGGAAATCTGTTATGGCAGAATACTTATGGGGGTGACTTAGATGATAGAGGCCGTCATATTGTCCAAACAACAGATGGGGGGTTTTTATTTACGGGATCGACCAATTCTTATCATTCTAACCCCGATGTGTTTATTGTAAAAACGGATTCGCTTGGGGATACTATGTGGACACGCGGTTTTGATCGTTCCGGGCTTCCCAATCCAAATGGGGATTATGGGCATTGTGCACAACAAACACAGGATGGGGGCTATATAATAGCCGGCATCACGGGGAGCGATTCTACCGTAAGGGATTATTGGATAATAAAAACCGATTCTCTCGGAGATACACTCTGGACAAAAGTTTATGGTGGAGCCCGCGAAGAGGAAAGTAAGGTTGTGCAAATTACCTCTGACGGCGGATACATTATCGGTGGCAGGACTATGTCTTTCGGACCACCCGGGCAGAATTTCTGGCTCTTGAAATTGGACGAGGATGGAGATTCATTATGGGCGGGAATTTATGGTGGAGATAAGAACGATCGCTCCTATTGGGCTCAGGAAACATCCGATAGCGGATATATAATGGTTGGGCATTCTCAATCCTACGGTAACGGCGGATATGATATTTATGTCGTTAAAACGGATTCTGTTGGGAATATGATTTGGGAACAGGTTTATGGCGGAACCGAAGACGAGTTCGGATATCAGATTACGGAAATGGAGGATAGTTATATTATCGGCGGCTGGACACAATCCATAGGTAATGGGAACGATGATTTTTATCTGCTGAAAATCGGTAAGAAACTGATTTCCATTGATATGGAACCCGATAATCCACCGGTGATTGTTTCAAGGGGTGGAATTATAGGATTTCAGGGGGAACTATCCAATAATGCTCTTAACTCCCAACAAGCTATTGTTTGGTATAAATTGTTGTTACCGGAAGGGGAATATTACGAATTTAGCCATCAGGATACCGTTGATTTATCGGGTAATGAGAGTATGTTTTGGCATCCATTGACTCTGAGAGTCCCCGGCAACGCCGAGTACGGGGATTATCTCCTAATAGCCTACTGTGGAATTGAATATCAAAATATTATCGACTCCTCCTATTTTGAATTTACTGTTTTTGACTCTTTGGAAATTCGTCATACTTGCTCTAAATGGGTATTGGAACAAAAGGATGAGAACTCATCATCAATTGCCCAAATTGATCAAAATTTACGAGTGAATAATTATCCCAACCCATTTAATGCCGAAACGAGGATTGAATATTTAGTTGCGATTTCCACAGATGTTAAAATCGAAGTTTTCAATATTCAAGGCCAACTGTTGGAAAAACTATTCGATGGCCCTCAGCAACCGGGATGGCATTGGGTGAAGTGGGATGCATCAAAATATTCATCCGGCGTTTATCAATATAGGATAGAAATCGGCGATAGGATCATATCAAAAAGGATGACATTAGTTAAGTAAATTCGTAGGTCACGCCAGATGGTTTAATTTCCATAAAATGGTTTGATTTTTATAAGTTGGTTAAATAGCTGAGGAAACTGCCGATAATAAACTTAACAGGAGGTATCCCAAGGAGCCCCGACCGAAGTGACCTTGGCTGGAGGGTGGCAATTATTAGGCTCCATAGCCCCGCTTAGCGGGGCTATTTTTTCAAGTTTTCTGATAACTTCGGTTTGGTGAAAAGTTAGTGTTTTAGCATCTTCGATAAATCGGATTTTTCCTTTTTAAACCCGGATGGGATTTCAAACTCATCAGGATTTATTTTCGTCTCTTTGACATCAGTCATCACGGTATTATTCTTGGACTTCATCCCCCCTATAATATCCATAACCATCTCCGATTCCATAGTCATCCCTTTTATCTTGTTAAACTCGGAAAACATATTGTTCTCGCCCGGAGAGATCATTTCCAAAAACTGTAAATACTCATCGCCCATACCCAAATCCTCAGCCGCCCATATCTCCATAACTTCCTTCCCGTTTCGGGAAATGCTATACTTATCACATTTATGCCCCAAAATCGACTTTGTCTCCTTGGTCTTCGATACGCTCATAGGCGAAAACATTTTAGCCATCATATCCTTCATCATATCCTGCTGTTCCTTCGGAAGATCTTTCATCGCTTCTTTCATCCTTGGGGAATCACCGCCCATAATCGATTTTGTCATCGCTTTTATTTCGGAAACCGGAGCTTCCTGATATGTTTTCTTCGCATAATCGACAAAATAAAGCATCCCCTTATCAATCCGCAGTATAACCCCGGAGCTATCGGAACTGTTGATGGATTTAATTTTCCCTTTGTCAATATAAATCGTGGAATAATCGGTGGAGAGATTAGTTCCCATCGGAGTAGTCATCTCAGTAGTGGATTTTTCCTGAAAGATATATCCGCCGAATGCGGTAGAAAACGATAATCCCACAATTACCATTATAGCTATGTAATACAATTTTTTCATTTAAGCCTCCTAATCGTTGATTATTTGTTGTTCAAGATTGATTTTTCTAAAATCTCGGCTATATCCTGCGCCGATATTCTCTCATCCAAACCCTCCCCCTTTAGCCCATCCTCCAGCATCGACAGACAGAACGGACAGGCGGTTATCAGATGATCAGCCCCGGCCTTACCAGCTTGCGATGCCCTCAAGCGGTTGACCTTAAGCTTTGAATGCTCATCCATCCAAATCCTTCCCCCCCCAGCCCCACAACAGAAACTTTTGCGATGATGCTTTTCCATCTCGCTTAATGATACCCCAGGAATGGATTTCAAAATATCCCGCGGTTGTTCATAAATCCCATTATATCTTCCCAAATAACAGGAATCATGATATACCGCATTAGCTTCCATATTGCCATTAGCTTTCAATTTCCCCGATTTCAAAAGTGCAGATAATATCTCGCTATGATGGTAAACCTCATACTCGCCGCCGAATTGGGGATATTCATTTTTTATCGTATTATAGCCGTGCGGGCAGGCGGTGATAATCTTTTTCACGCTATACCCGCTAAGGATTTCGATATTGCTCTCAGCTAACATTTGGAAGTTATACTCATCGCCGACCCTCCTTGCCGGCTCGCCGCAGCAACCCTCCTCCGACCCCAAAATACCAAAACTAACCCCCGCTTCCTTCAACAACTTCGCCAAGGAAACCAATACCCTCTTGTTTCGCTCATCGTAGGAGCCGAAACAACCTACCCAGAGGAGATATTCAACATCCGAATCTTCCGATAATGTTTTAACTTTCAACCCTTCCGCCCAAGCACCACGCTCGTTCGGAGGCAAACCGAACGGGTTCTGTCTTTGTTCTATATTCCTCAAAGAGGGAGCTATCTCCGTAGGAGCTTTGCCTTCGGATAAAATCTGATTTCTCCTCAAATCGACTATTTTCGGAATATGCTCGATGAATACGGGACATTCCTCGACACAGGCTAAGCAAGTGGTGCAAGACCAAATAACATTCGAAGCGATAATCTCATCGACAACAGGTCTGCCCGCGTCACCTTCAATCCTCTTACCGTTTTCCCCTCGCAGATCTTCAGGTTTTAATGATAAAAAATGCCGCCTTAAATCAACCACCAAGTCTTTCGGGGATAGAGGCTTTTGAGATGCCCAAGCCGGGCAGGCGCGGGTACATCGTCCGCATTCGGTGCAGGCATACAAATCGAATAGCTGCTTCCAAGTAAAATCTTCTATTTTCGCCACCCCGTAAGATTCGGCTTCCTCCAAATCCATTTTCGATAGCTGCCCCCTCGGTTTTAAGGTGGAAAAATAAACATTGAACGGAGCAACGAAAATATGTAAGTGCTTGGAATACAAAACAAAAACCGCTAAAACCCAGAAGGTTATCAGATGAACCCATATTAAAGTCCAATATATGAATTTGGATGAGGGACCATACCCTAAAATGGAGGATAGAAAGCTTCCTACCGGCATCCATTTAGCCTGCGGGATTCCGGTCATCGCTATATACAAACCATCGCCGATCAAGTCTGAGGCGATAAGGAGAAATATCAAACCTAACAGCACAAACCCCTCAATATGGTTGGATAATTTTTCCGGCGAAAAGAACAGCCTTCTCAATAAAGCCATTATTATTCCAACGATGACCAGCACCGAAAAAATATCGAGCAAAAATAGAAATGGAGCCTCAAAGACGGTTTCTATTATGGGGAGCCTAAAGCCATCAATAATCCCTCTGCCCAAAAAAGCCAAAGTTCCGAAACTGATGATGACAAACCCCCAAAATATCATAAAATGTGCCGAGCCTATGTAAGTTAAATTTAAAAGCCTTCTTTGCCCGAAAACATATTTCAAAACATTCAGTATCCTTTTGCCCGGATTGTCGAAACGGTTTTCTGGCATACCGGTTTTAACCATTTTGATTAAATAAATCACCCTTTTAACAAAAGCCACCAACCCGACAACTATAACGGCGATGAAGAGCAGTTTTGCAGGAGTGTTGAAGTATAAATCCTCAGGTCTAATGGGAAATCCGTTCATAGCAACCTCGAATATTTTCTAATCCCAACATTCAGCGTTTACCAAAAATGAAAATAGCGCCACTGTCTTTTTTCGGCGCTATCGTTTCAACTACAAAAACATAAAATTAATTTATCATACATCCCCGAAATAGTCAAAGATTTATTAACCCCCGATACATTGTCGAAACGATTTTATTCCACAGTCACGCTTTTAGCCAAGTTCCTCGGCTGGTCGATAGGACAACCGCGCAGGACGGCGGTATGATAAGCGAGTAACTGCAGGGGGACGCTTATAAGCAACGGACTGACGAAAGGAATGGATTTTGGTATGTATATTACATCATCGACCAACGATTTAATCCTTTCGTCGCCTTCGGTAGCCAAAGCGATTACCCTTCCCTTGCGGGCTTTAATTTCCTCGATGTTGGAGATTACCTTCTCATAAACCGAGTCCTGAATTGCAATTACGACCGCCGGCATTCTATCGTCTATCAAGGCGATCGGCCCATGTTTCATTTCCGCCGCCGGATATCCCTCGGCATGGATATAGGATATTTCCTTGAGTTTTAAGGCTCCCTCCAAAGCGACCGGAAAATTCAGCCCTCTTCCAAGATAAAGGAAATTATCCGCATTGTAATATTTCTCAGCTATTTTTTTTATCTCCTCATCTTCTTTTAAGACTTCCTCCACCAAATCCGGGATCTCATCCAAAGCTCGGATTAACCGTCCGCCGACATCGGCGGACATACCGCGCATTCTTGCCAGTAAAATAGTTATGAGCGAAAGCACCGTTATCTGCGAAGTAAAAGCTTTTGTGGAAGCCACGCCTATTTCGGGACCGGCGTGAATATAAACGCCTCCATCGGTTTCCCTGGCTATGGTCGAGCCGACAACATTACATATACCTAAAACGGTCGCTCCCTTCCTTTTCGCTTCACGGAGGGCGGCTAAAGTATCCGCTGTTTCACCCGATTGGCTGATGGCGAAGACGATCGTCCCGTCACCGACAATTGGAGAGCGATAACGAAATTCGGAAGCATATTCAACCTCAACCGGAATTCGGGCATATTCCTCGATCAAGTATTCGCCTATAAGTCCGGCATGCCAGCTCGTCCCACAGGCGGTGATAATTATCCGATTTATATGGCGGAGTTCCTCGAATTGGAGGTTCAAGCCGTTGAGTCGGGCGGTGCCTTCCTCGAAATTCAATCTGCCGCGCATTGCATTGCGAATGGTCAGAGGTTGCTCATATATCTCCTTGAGCATAAAATGAGGATAGCCCCCTTTCTCAATCATATCCACAGTCCAGGAGATTTCTTGGATTTCACGGGTTACCGGAATATTCTCAATGGTCGATATTTCAAAACCATCGGGGGTTATTCTCGCCAATTCGTTATCCTCAAGATAAACAACCTGTTTGGTATGCCTCAACATCGCGGATATATCGGAAGCCAAAAATGTTTCTCCATCAGCCTGTCCCAATACCAACGGTGAACCACGGCGAGCGGCGATTATTTCGTTAGGCGAAGCCAAGCTGATAACCGCTATCCCATAAGTTCCCGTAACCTGTGACATGGCAGTCCGCACAGCCTCCATTAAATCGCCGTCATAATATTCTTCGATTAAATGACAGATGACCTCAGTATCCGTATCCGAAGTGAATTTGTGGCCTCTTTTCTCCAAATACCCTTTTAAACCTCTGAAGTTCTCAATAATCCCGTTATGGACTACAGCAATCCTTCCGGTGCAATCAATTTGAGGATGCGCATTTATATCATTGGGGATACCATGAGTAGCCCACCTTGTATGAGCGATACCAAGCCTCGCATGAAAATCCATCCCCTTGATAAGCTTCTCCAAGCTGACTATTTTGCCGGCTACTTTTTCGGTATGAAGTTTGCCATCTTCCAAAACAGCCAATCCCGCCGAATCGTAACCTCTGTATTCAAGCCTTTTTAGCCCTTCGATTAGTATGGGGACGGCTTTCCTTTTTCCGATATATCCCACTATTCCGCACATATTGTCATATCTCCCGAAATAAATTGATTACATAGTAAAATAGGGTTCATTCAAGCCCTTTATGACATATTAATCTAATATCGATATCCCCACTTTGTCAAACGATTTTCGTACGGCTGGATAATCCTACAACCTTTTTATCGTTTCAGGAAGTTTTTCCCCCTGTAATTTCGGTTTATTAAAATTTCTTTCACGGGTATGTTTCAGCTTTTTTATGGTTGCGACAAATTCCGAGGGACAATCATCGGAGCCCTTAATGAAAGGGAAGACATTAACAAAACAGGGACATCCCTTCGCTTTGGTATCGGCTAATTCTATTTTCCCCGTAAACCGTCCTTTTTCTTTCAAATCAGTTTTAATCCGTTTCAATGTCAACGGATACTCGTCAGGATTATTGAAGAGAAATCCAAGCTCGCGTCCTATTAAATCTTCGGAATCTAATCCGAAGTCCGCTTCGGGAGAGTCACCCGTATAGATAATCTTAAATTCATTGTCGAGCGCGATGATAATATAACCTGTGCTTTTCAGTAGTGACTCGAGAAACACGGTTTTTCGTTCAAGATCGAATTGTAACCTCTTTTGCGAGGTAATATCCCTGCTCACACCTACTACGGCGCTAACGATCCCATTATTGTTCCTCAAGGGTGATAGGCTTACAGAATACCAACTCCTTTCGCCATTTATCTCCGACTCATATTCGAAATGTTTCGGCTTCTTGGTACGGAAAATCTCCCTTATATTATTTAATAAAGCCTCGTTTCCATTTCCCTTTGCAAATTCGCCGATTTTCCTACCGATAATTTCCTCGTTATTTTCGTTCGGTTCCCTTTTCCCGGAATAATAGAGATATTTTTCCTTTTGATCCACCATAAAGACAATATCATTAACCGATTCTACCAAGGCACGGTATTTCTCTTCTGATTTTCTGAGTTTTTCTTCAGCTTTTATTTTGTAGGTTATATCCCTTGCTATCCCCTGTACACCGACAGCTTTATTATGTTTATCCCTTAAAATTCGCGTTCGATATTCCAAAAACACATGCTCCCCATTACGCTTTATCGCTTCAAGGACAAATTGTTTATCCACTTCGATCCCGGCTATTTTGCTTCTCAGGCGTTCGAGCGACATTCTGTAGGAATCATCAGTCAACAACCTCGCCATATTTAATCCTCTTTTAATATCCGCTTCGGTATAACCCATAAACGCCAAAGCGGTTTTATTGGCTGAAGTTATATCCCCCTTGAAATCCGCTGTGAAGATGATATCGTTTGCGTTTTCAAATAAATCCCGATATTTCCATTCCGATCTCTCTAACTCCGCCTTGGAAAGCACAATAGCCACAGAATTGCTTACCTCACGCATCATCCTCACAAAAATAATTTTTTCGTCCGAATCGAATTGCCTCAATTCGGTATCGGCAAAGCATATTACTCCCAAAGGTTTCCCCGCATATATCAACGGGATTACCGCCAAAGATTTAAACTTCGGGGTATCGGTGAAACAATTTGTCCCCTGAGGTTCTGTTATAAATTCCGGTGATTTGTTTATTAAAGTATTGACTATCGGATTGTCCGCTTCATCGAGCTTGATAATTCTTGGTATGGATTCGTCAGGGGGTTCTTCCGAATAAACTAATTCCGCGACATTATCGGATTCCTTGAAGATATATCCCCAGCCTTTCTCGAATTCCATTGAGTTCACGATTAAGTTGATTACTTTGGCGAACAGGGATTGTAAATCTTTGGATTGGTTGGATGCGGAGATTATCTCGTTTAGAAGCGTCAATTCCTTTTTTTTGGTTTCGATATCGTGTTCGATGAGGAATTTCTCGGACATATCCGTAAAAGTCTGCACCACAGCTCCGGTTTTGCCATTCGGATTTTTGAGGGGAACTGAAACTATATCGAAAAAACGAAGCCCATCTCTCGTCTGCAGAACCACCGAAGCTCTATGGTCATCTATCTCGCTTTGAGCCCTTAACATCGGCGAATCATCGGATTTGTAGAAGTAAGCTTTGTCCATAAGCTCCGCGAACGGTTTATCGCGATAATCCTTCAATGAGGGAAACCAATTTTGCATCAAAGGATTAACCTCCATTACATATCCTCTGTCATCCAAAATTACAATCCCTATGGGGATACTTTCGATTATACAGCGTAATTCCCTTTGTGAAGCGGAAAACTCCTTCACAAGATTGTTGACCGACCGCAGAAGTTTATTCACACTTTCCGCTATTGAATGATGTTTATCTGCAGCCGCAAAATTAAACCCATCTTTTAAGGAATCATCGGAGATTATTCGCTCTACAACCTTTAAGATTTCTTTTATCTTCGAGAGATTAATTCTCCGATGCAGATATGTCATACCGATGACAAAGACTGCTAATAATATAAATGATAAAAGTATTTGCCAAAGCGCAAATCCGCCATCAAATCCCTGAGCGATAGAAAGGATAAGCGAAGAATAGATTACCAGAGCAACACCGAAAATTATCGATTCTTTTAGGGAGGATTTCATTATCGCGCTTAAATCCTAACAGGTTGATTTCATTAATTTTACATATTTTGCTAACTTATATTTATAATCGGCAATATAAGGGGGATGCTTATCGGGAATAAAAGATTATGTAATTCTATCTATTTCACAGCTTATAGTTGTAATTTCCAAGAAAATTGCTTTACTTCGGATTCTAATTTTCCATCTATTAACTAAACGGCTACTTTAGGTTCCTCGCAGCGATTAAATATCCTCACAAAGATAATAACCTGCAACAATAATAAAATCATCGTGCTTGACATTCCGATTTAATATTAAAATATTGATTCAAGTTAAAAGAAGCATTCGATTGGAGGAACAATGGCGGATATAAATACGGATATTTTCAAGGCGTATGACATTAGAGGGATTTATCCTACGGATATCAATGAGGACTTGGCTTACAAAATAGGTAAAGCATTCGTGACTCACTTAAAATGTCCATCCGTTGCGGTCGGCAGAGATATGAGACTCGCCTCGCCCCAACTCAGCAAAGCGCTGATGAGGGGGATAACGGACAGCGGAGCCGATGTTATCGATATTGGGATGGTTTCCACCGACGGTTTGTATTTCGCGGTGGGCAAATTCGGATATCCGGCGGGTATAATGGTTACCGCCTCCCACAATCCCGCCGAATACGATGGTTTTAAGATGTGTCGTGAAAATGCTATCCCGCTGTCCAATGAAACCGGAATCGAGGAGATAAAAAACATCGTTCTTGCCGATAAATATGAATCCGTATCCGACCGACGGGGGAATATTACCCCAAAGGATATCCTCGATGATTATGCGAAGCATATCTTATCCTTTGTCGATATCGAAAAAATAAAGCCGTTCAAGATAGTAATCGATGCCGGCAACGGGATGGCTGGAAAGATAATACCGATAATATTCCGCAATCTGCCCTGCGAGGTTATCCCTCTGTATTTTGAATTGGACGGTTCGTTCCCCAATCATCGGGCAAGCCCCATCGAGCCGGAAAATGTTATCGACCTACGCAATAAGGTCAAAGAACTTGGGGCGGATCTTGGGGCGGCTTTCGATGGCGATGCGGACAGAATGTTTTTGTGCAACGAAAAGGGGGATATGTTGGGGGGGGATATGGTTACCGCACTTGTCGCCAAAAATCTCCTGACAAAGGAGAAGGGCGCCACCATATTATATAACTTGAT
>Ga0256841_1000482_pt1 | contig 41252 bp, 30 predicted proteins | sample 356308metaG_FD_185971 | JGI IMG/M metagenome (GOLD analysis project Ga0256841, IMG submission 185971) | Hydrothermal vent microbial communities from Mid Atlantic Ridge, Atlantic Ocean - 356-308 | ecosystem: Environmental > Aquatic > Marine > Hydrothermal vents | place: Atlantic Ocean: Mid...
TGCAAAGAAGAAGATAAACAATGTTGACCATTTCATATCTTTAAAATTTTCTAATAAATTGTAAATAAATGTATTATAAAATTTCTGCAGCTATGTAACCGCTGCGCTCTCACATGAATTTTTTTAAACAAAACTCTGTGTGAAATTTATGTTTAATAAAATTCATATTCGTTTCATACTATACAATTTTAAGATTACTGAATACATTTTGACTTATTTTTATTGAGAACATCTGTCTTGATATAATCATTTTTAAGGATAGGTTTCCATATGAAATGGTGAAGCTCCTTTACGGTAAACACCTTTTGGGGATCCGTTTTTAACAGATAATCTGCAAAATCAGCCTCCATCTTTTTTAACTTATCCAAGTCGCAAGCCGGCAATTCGCCTTTCATGGCTTTTGCGCCCAAAACATTAATTTCTTTAGGCTTAATTCCGCTTTTCATACCTACCAATACAGCCTTGCCGTTGTCCTTTCGCTGAAGGATATAGAACCCATCCTTTATGCTGTTGTCCACATAAAAGGAATTAAACTGATATCTACCACCTGATACATATACAGCGACATCAGTGAGACAAGGAGAGCTCTTGCTCACAATACGTGTATTGGTTCGATCCACAACCCCATCGGGGTAAAGTTTGTCCAACCCCTGTCGAATGCCTAAAAAGCCCACGACTAATCCATCACACAAATGTCCATGGAATTTCTCCAAATCCCTTAGGCCAATCCCATGCTCTAGACCCAAGCGCCCTTTAGAAAAATCTGTGTCCACCACCTTAATTTTAGGGCTTTTATCCGGATGTATTTGGGCAGTACCTCGAAAGGAAACACAACTGTTCACAAGTAGAAAAAGACTCACTATGAAGATACTTTTCCCTATATATTTTAACCTATTATACATAATCCATATTTATTTATATCGTTCACTATTCTTTCTAGTGCCTCTTACAATATTACATTAAAGAGGTATCCGGACAAAATAATACAAAACGTGACCACCCCAAAAAACACCCCAATTAAACGCACCGTCATCACCTTTTTGAGCAGCATGGCCTCAGGCAAGGACAGTGCCACTACGCCCATCATAAATGCAATGGCAGTTCCTATGGGCACTCCCTTATCTACTAAAACCTGTACGACCGGCAGTATACCTGAAGCATTGGAATACATCGGAACAGCGAGAATAGTAGCCAAAGGTACCGCGAATATATTATCCTTGCTCATGTAATGCTCGAAAAAACCCTCCGGCACATATCCATGCATGACCCCACCTATGGCAATACCAAGTAGGACGTAGGGTACGACCCCCTTCAAAATCGTCTTAACCTCATTTAGAATCACCTTAAAACGTTGTTTAAAGGTCTGTTTTTCCCCTGTAAAGGCCACCTGATCTCTTTGACTTTGTTCGAGCACCTGTTTGACCCAAGGTGTTAAGAGCCTTTCCAAATGCAACCGCTGAAGAATCATCCCCGATAACGTGCCGAGTAGCACACCACTCACCACATATATCCCTGTCATTTTTGCGCCGAACAAGCCCAAAAATAATCCCACTGCAACTTCATTTACCAATGGAGAGGTGACTAAGAAGGCAAATGTCACACCCAAAGGGATCCCCCCTTTGACAAATCCTATAAATAAAGGTACAGAAGAGCAGGAGCAAAAAGGTGTGACAACACCAAACAAACTGGCCATAAAATATTCTAAGCCATAAAGTCTATTGCGAGATAAATAATTGCGTACTCTGTCGATAGGAAAATAACTATTGACAACTCCCATTAAAAATACGACAATGACAAGTAAAAGTAATATCTTGATGGAATCATATATAAAAAAATGAAGGGCATCTGCCATATGAGTTCCCGAGGACATACCTATCCCGTCATATACTATCCGGTCGGCCAATCTATCTATCCAGTCAAACATTTGCTAAAGGGATTAACTAACAACAATTGGGTTTCGAACAATCACAGGAAGCCTGGGATGCTAATGACGCCACATCTCCTTTGACCGGAAATCCGTTGGCTACCCACTTTAATAACCCCTCTCTCATATTGTAAACTTGTTGGTATCCTGCATTCATCAGATAATAGGTCGCCCGGAGACTTCTCTCCCCACTTAGACACACCAATACGATATCCCTATCCTTTGGAATCTCCCTCCACCTTTCCTCTAATTCCTGAAGTGGTATCTCAAGACAATGAGGAACATCAAAAGTTACTTGATCTAATTCAGTACGACTCCTAACATCGACAAATAACGCACCGTTTTCCGCTTTACCTTTAGCAGTTGTTGGGCATATTTCATTCGCTCGTTTCATGTATTTTAAATATTTTATAATGAATAGATATAAATGTAGTACAAATTTATGCACATATACCCATTGCGCTCATATCGAAGTCTTAATATTTATAAAAATAGAGCACCCTTTCCGGATAAATTTTATTCTCGTCAATTGATACAAATGGATTATTAGGAGCTACTTTGGTGTTGGTGTAGTTATTAACTCAATATCTCCAAAAGCTCTTCCTTTGAAGGCACACGGCCTTTTATCTTTATCTCCTCATCTACGACAACAGCAGGTGTAGACAATACATTGTACTGCATGATATCCATTATATCTTCGACCTTGATGATCTCCGCTTCGATATGATGCTCATGAACCACCTCCGTCACCAAAGCAACGGTGGTCTTACAATTTGGGCAACCCGTGCCTAATATTTTAATTACTTTACTCATATTTTATTCTTTAAATAATTAATACATTTTCTTTAGAAACAGCATCTTACCAACCTACCCTCCTGCAATATTGTCTACCCTACTACACCCGGTCACATCCCACTCCCCTCCTTATAAACAACCGTTTAAAAACCCTATATTCATTTTACATCGCAAATGTACGATTAATGACGTTATCCAGTATAATAAAAGGTTAATAAATTAAGTAAAATAGTAAGAAAGATTGTCTACTGGGTTATACGCGCATAGTATTAACCATTGAAACAACAATCCCGCTAAAGCTTGAAAAGTCACTGTTCTACACATCCCACTACCGGTGGTGTTATACAGGATGGCAAATTGTGAACATAATGTTCATTTTTTCCTTTCAAAATTATCGAAAAAAATCCTAGAAACATCGACTTCTAGCCAAAACGCATTCAAACGTATCCGCGATCATTTTTCCGGGTTAGGCCTCAAATAAAGCATGCCAAAAGAAAAAAAGAATCCTTACTTTGCAGTAAATAATCGGCACAGTCACTATAGTTATAATTGATGTGTACTTTATGATGCAATAATTTTCATCTTCGTTTGACAAAAATGCATACTTTTGCAAAAAAGTACGCATGAGATTAATTTTATCATTTTGGATAGTCATCAGTTTAATGTTAAGCGCTTGCAATAGTGGTGAGAAAATGAAGCCAATGTCTTTATTAGACTACGGCATACCCTTAACCATCCTAGTCCCGGACAGTGCTAAGGTTCGGCACCGTAAACTCAGCTTGGAAGAAGACATCACTATTAACGGGCCTTCTAATTATAAGTTACAGATTTTTGTAGCCTCCAAGACACATGCCAACGCAGCCAAACTCTTGGCAGACCAGAAAGAGCTTGTCCGACAAAGTCCTTTTTTTAGCAAGGTAACGGAAGAACTACCGGATGGATTAAAGTTTGAATCCAAAATTGACTCTACATTGACCTATGGATTTCGCAGGGTTCGAATGATGGGAGATAAAGAGATTATTTTCAGGGAAGCATTGCTCGGCACCTTCTCCAAAGAGGATATTGATCGAATGTACCGGTCGCTTGACCCAAAGAAAAAGTAAATCTATCCTCTAGAATATTATAGCGCGAGGTGCATTCATTCGCTATACGCAAGTAGGTGGGCAAGGAGGCGTCGTGGGGTCTGACGACAAGGTAAAATGCTAGGATTTGAAGTCTAGATGTACTTAAGACGAAGGACAGTTGGCGGGCAATTGGATTATAATAGCATCGAAGGACATAAAAAAGGAGGAAATGTATACATTTCCTCCTTTTTTATCTAACCGCAGGGCGTTATGAACAATGCCTCCGGTATGGGATCAGTAAGGTTTTATCCTTTAATTCTAAGAGAATAATTATCTAAATTATCACCAGAAGTGGCATTCGCAGCCATCACCATTACGGCGAAATAATCGCTTCCAACTTTAACGGTAAAGATCATTCCTGCATCGAGTTTAGGTGTTTCGCTTACAGCTGTTCCGTTGTTGAACATTGTTTCGATTTGGGCAGCAGTCTGAATATTGTTAAAGTCAGCATTAGCAGCAGCCATTACTAATTGGGCCCCTTTAACGGCCTTGATCTTTTGAATCCAATTTCCATTGCCATCTATACCGGAGTCCATAAGATCTCTATCTGCACTAGATGAGCTAACGGTAGTGAAGGTATTTAAGTCTACACTTCCTTTTTTGGGTCCATCGGCATTCCACATAATAACACCGGAAGTATCTTGTAACCCACCTGCCAGATTAACGACCAGGTCTACAGAAGCAGAGGTTCCATTATCATCCGTAACTTCCACCTTAAAATTATTCATACCCGGCTTATTCGCTCTTACCCAGAAAGACTTTTCAAAGCCATTAACATCATCCCCCGCGAGAGGCATCGGGTTGGCGCTAAAGTTGGTATTCGCATCTCCCCAATACAAATCATCCGTAGATACTGCGTTGCCATCTCCATCAGTTACAGAAAGAGTGGTAAGTGCTCCGCCACCACTTGCTTTCAAGGTAAACATCACTTTCACAGGAGGTGCATCAGTTAGTGTAATTGAGGGCGTACCATTAACTACTTCCAAGGTCAAGTCCTCAGCTATGACATCGACCGTAAAGGTCTCATTATCTGTCTTACCATTATCATCTGTCAAGACGACTTCGTAAGTAGCAGAACCACTATCATGCGCTTTGATTCCTACGGAATAAGTAAAGCCATCTTTATCAGCACCGGTTATCAGGTGCGTACCGGATGCCACATCACCGGAAAGACGAGCAGCATCGATCACCTGACCATCCTGCAAAAACTGAAGGGTTTTCAACTGAGCAGTACCTACTGTTCCTTTTACGGAGATATTGAAGACTTCCCCTGCATTGACTGCTGAGGTTGGTGTATTGGTCACTGCTACGACCGGATCGAGTTCAGAACCACAGGAAGCCATAAACATTCCTAGGGTGACGACTGCTAATACTTTGGATAAAAACGAGAATTTTCTCATATTCGTAAATTTTTATAAGTGAATAAAATAATGAATTACAAAGGTAAAGTAAATATTTAATGTTTCAATTACTTTCACTTTCGGATTAACAACATCTTAACATTAGTAATAATATATTGTTTAACTGAATACCGGTTATTAAAGCTATTGCATTTGGTATGAAATGGTGAAGTGACCAATCAACTTATATTCTCTCTCCCTTTCTAACGTAAAACACCTCGAATTGATGTATAATTCTTTATTTTTTTTTACCTTGTGGCTCAAATTTACTTTAATCCCATTTGACAATATTCGATATGCGTATTCTTTACCTTTTAATTTTAATTGGCGCAACACTTCAGGTTAACGCTCAAAACAGAAACGGTGTCCAATTTCGAGAAACCACTTGTAATTTAGACGTAGATGCAGGCGAAGACATCGTACTTTGCAATGGAGAACCTGGTCAATTAAACGGGTCAGCCAGCGGAGATATCACTTCCGTTGAATGGACACCGCCTATCGGGTTGAGCGACCCTAATTCCTTATCACCTACCGTGGATGTCAGCACCCAAACCGTATATACCCTTACCGTAATGGGGATCGGTGGTAATGTCATTGAAAACGGAGATTTTGAAACAGGAAATATTAGCCCCGCCACTTCCAGTTTAGCATTTCATAACCCGGGCACCTTCTACGCAGGGCCTCAAGGCACTTACACTGTAACTAGTGTATTTCAGGTAACAGGAGTGCCCAATGTCTGTGACCCCCACGGTGGGGGTAACATGATGGTCGTCCATGGTGGAAGCCCGAACATGTGGTGCCAGACAGTGAGCGTTGAGCCGATGACAGATTACAAATTTTCCGGATGGTTTATGGGGGCAGACTTTTTGGGGTTAATTTCTACTACCGATGTCGATGTATATATCAATGGCCAAAACATTGGAGGAACCGGCGGCAATGGTATCTGCACATGGAATGAAGTCAAGGCGGTCTGGAACTCAGGTGGAGCGACCTCGGCCACTATCTGCATAGATGGCTCAGGAGATGGAAGCTCCTGGACGGCCATCGATGATCTGGAACTTGTAGAATGCTGTGTTGAAAAAGATCAAGTAACCGTACGTGTAGAAAAGGTCCAAGCCAACATTCCCTTTGGGGGGGTATTAACTTGTACTGCACCAACCCTTATGTTGGATGGACAGCGATTTTCAAAGGGCCCGATTGTGTCTTATGAATGGGATACCGATGATGGAGAAATCGTAGATGGACAATACGACCCAATTGTAACCGTTGGGCACAAAGGCACCTACAACCTCACTGTAACCGGGGAATTAGGCTGTACAGATGAGACCTCTATACTTGTAGAGGGCAATACCGAGCCCCCTCCCCTAACCGTAGACAATACGCACCTCACCTGTCAGATCGATAGCGCCCGGATTATCGCTGAAGGAATGGGAGAGGAACTCGTTTATCATTGGACCGGACCCGACTCATTTTCCTCTTCCAAGGCTATTGATACCGTAGAAAATGGGGGGAAGTATTACGTAGAAATAATTGATAAATTCTTCTGTAAGAATAAAGATAGCGTATTGGTTAAAGACTTTAAGACGAACAAATCCTATAGCATTGGGATTGACTCGCTTAGTTGTCAACAGGACTCAGCATTAATTTACCTTATAGGCGACACCTTGATCAGTGAATATAGTTGGACAAAAGGACAGAATACCACGACAGATACCAACCAAATAGTGGTTTACGATACAGGAGTCGTCCAAACCGTTTTTAAGGATAAGTTTGGATGTGTCTGGAGGGATACCTTACACATAGAAGGAGAAACGTCCCATCCCAATCTCTCAATTCAAGGGGATACCATCACTTGTAGCCAACCCGAAATTATGCTTTCTGCCTATTCGGACTCCCTTATTATGGAATATCAATGGAGTCTACCAAATGGTACTACTTCAACAGGAAAAACACTACTTACCCAAGATACCGGCTGGCATTATGTTACTGTTACACCGGTGCACGGATGTATGACTATCGACTCCTTCTATGTCCATCAAGTAGGGGATATCCCTAGTCTATCCATCCAGGGTGATACGATCAACTGTACCCGCCATTCGGTTACTTTAACTGGCACCTCCGACGGCCAATCCCTCGTGCCCCTTTGGAGCGGTCCGGGCATCGTACAAACCAATGGTTTATCTGCTGAAATTAATCAACCCGGCGTCTATACCCTTCAAATTACTACCCCAGAAGGCTGTGAGAAAAGTATTTCCTACGAAGTCATAGCTGACACAGTTGCGCCAAACGTCGTCATCTTAGGTGGAGATATCGTCAATTGTTTAACCCCTTCTGTAAGGATATATCCTTACGGAGACTCTACCATTTCATACCAATGGAATGTCCCCCCTCAAGTGATTAGAAAAGGAGATACCATCATAACGGATGTAGAAGGTTGGCACTACCTTTCGGGAACAAGCGATAATACTTGCAGTAGTATAGACAGCATTTATATTCAAGTTGATACCGCAAGACCTCCATTTCTACTTGACAAAATTGATTTTACTTGTCGTTCAGGAATGGGACAGGCATCTGTTTCCCCTCAAGATTCAGGGACTTATTATTGGCGCAAACCCGGAGAATCCACGTTTTTTATCGGAGATACTTCCATCATCGTCACGGAGGAAGGCTGGATTTATTTCAAAGAAGTATATAGCAATTCTTGTGCGAGAGAAGACTCTATCTACGTCTCTGTTGATACCCTTGGTCCTATCCCGATCGTAAAGGACGACACCTTGGACTGTGGGGATGACCAGTTGACATTGAACCTCATAATTAGGAATCCGTATGAAATGGTCGAATGGAGTGGAGCTAATGGATTTTCTTCATCCGATCTTCACCCCGTCATTCGTGAGCCGGGGGACTATACGGTGACTGTTACCTCTTCAAATGGGTGCACCGGGACAGCAACACTTCATATCGAGCAAGTCGGAGCGATTCCTGATCTAACTATTCAGACTCCGGATACGATCACTTGTAGTAAAAGTGCTATTTTACTCGAACCACAATCTTCCTTTAACAACTTATCGTATAATTGGACGTTCCCCGATGGGTCACAACATACAGATGCTTCTCCCAGTGTACAAGACTCCGGTTGGTATACGCTGACTGTCAAAACTCCGGAAGGATGTACAAAAACTACCCGGATTTATGTAGCGGCTGACACGGAACGCCCAATGGTTTCTTGGTCAGTGGATACGCTTACTTGTAGTAAGCTAGAGACGGTTATTTCTCCGCTGGATAATCCCGGAGGTATTACTTATCAATGGCGCGGACCTAATGGATATTCTGACCAGAGTGCGGAACCAAAAAATATTAATATTTCCGGCAACTACATTGTAGCCTATCAAGGCCTCAATGGATGTATTCAAATAGATACCCTGTTTGTCCCGGAAGATAGGGTTCCGCCTAGTCTATTTACCCAAGATGACACGCTGGATTGTCAGACGAACTCGGCATTGCTGGACTTCAAATCTTCTACTAAAAATCTGCTTGTTCGATGGTTAGATGCCCGTGGCAATCAGCTTGATTCCGGCAATACCCTTTCTGTTTTGGATACGGGTATATATATGCTTGTAATTGAAGATCTGGACAATCATTGTACCACTCAAAGGACCATACAAGTCTTCCCACCTAACCAAATCCAAGCACTCGCCATAGAAGATAATCAAGATTGCGTCAACCCCAAGGCAATGCTTGAAGTTACAGAAGTCGTCGGTGGAACTCCGCCTTACCAATATGCATTGGATAATGGCCCCTTTGGTTCGAAGACCTCTTGGGAGACAGATCCGGGTACTAAAACAATTCAGGTCAAGGATAGTAAAGGATGCTCCTATACAGAGCAATTCCTAATAGATCCCTTTATTCGACTTACTGCCGATATTATCCAAGACCTTGAGTTGTTCTTGGGAGAACAAATCCAAGTTAAAATACAGACGAATCGTTCTCCGGGTGAAATAATCCGTTACACCTGGGACCCCACTGAGGGACTGAGTTGTACAAATTGCCCGGACCCTATCATCACCCCGACATCCAACACGGTGTACACTATCGTCATAGAGGACCTTTTTGGATGCACAGATACGATCTCCTTGCGCGTCAAAGTAAAGACCTCAGACAAAGTATATATTCCCAACACTTTTACACCACAATCAGGGTCGGGAAATAGCAGCTTCAAGATTTACCTCCCCAAAGGGACAGACGCGGATATTCTCAATTGGAAAATTTACGATAGATGGGGAGAGGTCGTGGACGTTGCTTCAGGAATAAAGGTAAGTGAACATAAGGGTTGGAGAGGCCAGTTTAAGGGAAAATCCGCACTGCCCGGAGTCTATGTTTATCAGATTACCTTGAGATTGGAGTCCGGCAAAATCATTCATCTCACAGGTGATGTCACTTTACTTAGATAATCTAATATAATGGAGGGATGCGAACAAAATGTTTTATCGGGAGATTTTTTAGATACCTCAATACACAGGCTATTACATATTAAGACCACCACAGACACTTAATACCTGACCGGTGATATACTTGGACATATCGCTCGCTAGAAAAACAGCAGCATCAGCGACTTCAGCGGGATCCGCCAGGCGCTTAAGAGGGATATTTGATAAAAAATTAGCTTTCGTAGCGTCATCCAGTTGCTCTGTCATATCTGTAGCAATAAACCCGGGAGCAAGTACATTACAACGTATATTGCGCGACCCTACCTCTTTGGCTACTGACTTCGAAAACCCGATAATTCCCGCCTTAGAAGCAGCATAATTAGCTTGACCTGCATTGCCAAATACACCTACTACTGAAGATATATTAATGATGGATCCCGCTCGCTGTTTCATCATAGTCCTGAGCACATGTTTGGTCAGATTGAATACGGATTTCAAATTGACTTGAATCACTTGATCCCATTGTTCTTCTGACATCCTAAGGAGCAGGGTATCCTTGGTAATTCCGGCGTTGTTTACTAAAATGTCCACTCCTCCAAAGGCTTGAACGACATCTTTGATCAGCTGCTCAGCATCCTGAAAAGAACCCGCATCAGAGCGAAATCCGAGTATCTTACCTGAAGCCCCAGACAATTCCTCCATTAATTGATTGGCCTCTTCTTCAGAGGAACGATAAGTAAAGGCTACATCTGCCCCTTCCTCAATAAACTTGCACACCATCGAACGACCAATTCCCCTTGAACCGCCTGTAATTAATACTTTTTTTCCGGATAGTAATCCCATCTTACTTTTGTATTTGGTAATCAACAAACTTTTAAACACACCTGACACATTCTAGCGAACCCATCATTTAGAATGCCAAAATTACATAAAAAAAAGAAATTAGGTCCTGCTGCCTCCCCTACTCTGTGCGTCCTTCCATAATGCGTCCGAAGTGATAGAGTTTATACAGATCAAATAACCTTAAATTCGGCCTTTCATCGTAGAGATTGCGATTTATACGCTCTTCCCAATGGCGGTACAGGGCAGAAAACACTTTCCAAAGCTTCATCCGATCCAATCTCGAATACCAGCGGGTGACAGGAGTCTGAAGTATAGGAGACGATCTTTGCAATCGGGCTAAATTATGGAGTCCCTCAAGTGTTTTATCCAAAAAAACGCGCGTTTCTTCCACTCCTCTATGTAAGATAGGATTATCAATATGTCGTATGAAATGGCCGGCATCCTGAAGCCTCAAAGCCAACAAAGTATCTTCATGACCGTAGCCTGTTATAGCTTCTTCAAAGGGAAACTTAAGCGCAATCGAACGCTTAATCATAAAATTATTGGACTGGAACGCAAGATTCCCAATTTTCTGTCTCTTGATCGCATTGCGGGCCTCGCGTTGAACGCCATAAGTCCAATGTAGGCGTTTCTTCTTTGATCTGGGAGGCCGTTTTGTATAGACACGCCCTCCATAAACTATTTCATACGAGGAGAGCTCTCTGACATAACGCTTAATGAACTTTTTGGAGCGAATCTCTGAATCACAATCCAGAAAGATGAGATGGTCATACATGGCATTATAGGCCAACTTATTTCTGATCGCCGATCGTCCTATATTCATCCCCAACTCAATATAGCTAACTCCATAAATCGTATCCAATGCGCGGTTAATTTGTAAAAACTTATCCTTCGACCCATCATCAAAACACAAGACCTGAAAGGGAATCTTCGCCTTGATACATTGTGCAGTCAGCTCCCCGACCAATTTTCGTACATCGTGGTTATAGATAGGAATCAGGATAGAGAGCATAATCGGTACTCCGGTTAATCAAAGACTGAAAAATGTATATATCTCTTCGGGTGCAGACGCATATCTTCCACTAGCTTATTCAAATTGTTTATCGTCGCATTGAGCTCATCATACAATGCTTGATCCTTTTTTAATTTACCCAGTGTTCCTTTGCCATCATTGACAGAGGAGAGTAAATCGTTCGCCTGCCCTATCGCCTTATCAACACCGGAAAGGGTTTGTTTGAATCCGATGAGTCCATTGCGCAACTCGACGATTGCTTTAGAAGTATTTTCGACGGTTTTTTTGAGCCCTGCATCCGCCAGTTGAGCACTTATACTATCTACATGAGCCAAGACACCGGAAATATGATGGTTATTGCGTCTTATTTCAGCAGTAATCGCCGCAAGATTTGACATCATCCGGTTTAGATTGCCGGAAGAAGCATCCGTCATCTTCTGAACATCTTGTGTGATTTTAGCTAACGTAGTGGCAGTTTGATGCAATGCGCGGATGGTCTCTGTAACTTTATCTTGGTGTGCCGGGTCGTCGATTTGTGTGGACAATGCCTGGAAAAGACTATCTATACCACTGCTTACTTTTTGCATGTAAGGATCTATTTGCTCAGGTGCTCCCAAAAATGCAGAAAGTGGTCCCGCCTTGCCGCTTTTGATAAAGGAGTGCTCCTCCAAACAATTTTCATGACAAATCTTCTCAAAACGTAATTCCAAAGATTTTCCGCCGAATACCCCTTCATCAACCAACACCGCCCGTGTATCTTTTGGCAAAGTAATCTCAGGTCTTACCTTCAACTCTACTATCACATAATCCGGATCATCCGGATCCAAATACAAATCCGTAACAGTTCCAACCTGAAACCCATTGGCATATACTTTTGCACTCTTCTCCAACTTATCTACGCTGTCATAGCGCACTTTATAATGTAGAGAATCATCCAAAAGCTCCTTGCCTTGCAAATACTTATACCCCACTAACAGGACAATCATGGCTGCAAAAAACAATAATCCGATTCTAACTTCTTTCTTCATTCTTACATTTACTCGATTTAAAGCACAAAGATAGAGTTATATTCCGGAATAGAATATCAAGAATAGAGCTATCTTTATTTCCACACTTACCGGAACGCACCATCGCATCTGGTCCTGTTCCATCCAATGTGCTCATTCTACTACCCACTAAATTGGAAGATACAGCCACAATTACATTCTAATAGGAAATGATAAACGCTCCATCAAATCCCTTGCGAATCATATTGCTTCTGCATTGCTCTGCTGCTTCAAAATCACTGAATTGACCCACCTTATACTTGTAAAATTTGCCCTCTCTTTCCTGTCTACATCCCTTAATGGAACGCATTAACTCTATCTTTGGTTTTGAGGTAGCAGCTATCTGCACGGTATACCTTCTTGAAGGTTTCCCCGCATTATTCCTCTTATACTTTGGAGAAGAATATCTTCCTTGGCTGGATACCGTATGGGTAGATGTAACAAATGCACTCGGTGGACGCCCTTCAACCTCGGCCTTGTATTGCACGATAGCGTCAAAGAGAGATTGGGCTATTCGATGCTGTCCGTCTTCTGTTGTAAGCATTTTTCGGTCATTGGGATTCGTCAAAAATCCTGTCTCCACCAACACACTGGGCATCGAGGTGCGATAAAGAACATAAAATCCCGCTTGCTTGACTCCACGGGAAGGATTGTTTAGATGCACAGACAAAGCATGCTCAATATGATCAGCAAGGCGGATACTTCTGTCTAACGAAGCATTCTGATACATAGATAAGAAAATATGCCCGGTAGGAGTATTGACATCAAAATCGTAATGATGACCCGCATCGGATTCAAGCTTGACAACCTCGTTTTCCCGCTTTGCTACCAATAGATTATCCTTGATTTTATGAAGTCCCATGACGTAGGTCTCTGACCCATGCTTCCCCTTATTCTTATGGAAGTAGTTGCAATGCACCGAGAGAAATAAATCTGCCTTCACATCATTCGCTCGCTCTGCCCTACCATGTAGAGGGATAAAAACATCCTTTTCCCGGGTATAAACTACTTTGACTCCCGGTATTTCTTCCTGAATAATTCTCCCAAGCCTTCGCACAATAGCTAAAGTGATATCCTTCTCCCGCACCCCATTGAAAATAGCACCGGGATCCTTTCCGCCATGCCCGGCATCCAATACGATAAGCTTTACTCGATCAACCTCTAGCTCCTGCCCCTTTACCTGAGAGCAGCAAAATGCACTTAAGACTATAAAAATAACGTTAAAGCATATATTATGACTCGGCATCGGGATCTTTTATCTATTTTTGATGCACAAAAATACTATAGTTTTATAATATATGATAATTTCATAATATATATTAACACATATATTAGTTTTTTAAATATATAATAATAAGAATATATATACACTATCACATTGAGGATCCGACTGTTGTACATAAAATTAATTCTAACCTTCAGCACATTGTTGATGGGGAAGACCGTATTTGCTCAGCAGGATTCGTTAGCTCCTACTTTTCCTACTTCCGACAAAAGCACCTTAGTACTGAAGGACAGTATAGTAAACGATACACTCTCAAAGGATACCCTTTCCCAATCCAACATCAATTTTACTCTTTCGAATGATGCTTTGGACCAACGCGTCGAATACGGTACGAGAGGAGCCAATGACTCAATTCTCTTCGATTATCCTAACAGTTTGGTATATTTATATGGAGATGCTTATTTGATATATGGTACTATGTCATTAGATGCGGGCTTTATACGAATAAATTTGGACAGCAACACGTTGACCGCTGAAGGCATTAGAGACAGTTCGGGCCGGATGGTTCGTCCACCACATTTTAAGGATAAAGACCAAGAGTTCACCTCTAAAAAAATGCGTTATAACTTCAAAACAAAAAAAGGCATTATATACGATGCAGTGAGCAAATACAGTGAGCTTTTTATCCGAGGCAGTAAAACAAAATTTCTTTCTGCCGAAGGGGATTCTACTTTAGAGGATGATGTCTTATTTAACTCATCTGCGATCTTTACCACCTGTGACCACCCACAACCCCATTATGGCATTCGAAGTAACAAAATAAAAATCATCCCTGGAAAACTTGCAGTAATCGGACCTTCTCGTATCGAACTCGATGGACTTCCTACTCCATTTTGGATTCCATTTGGGTTTTTCCCTATCAGCCCTAAAATTCACTCCGGATTAATTTTCCCTCGGGATTACACCTACGAACGAGACTTGGGATACGGACTTAGAAATATAGGTTGGTATTTTGCTATCAATGATTATATGGACTTTACTCTATTAGGCGATATTTACTTCAATACCCCGATCTCCTATCGTGTTAGTGGGGATTATCGCTACAACATAAGATACAAATACAATGGTCGTTTGAATCTCGGTTATTCCAAGCGGTTTATCGAGCCTCCCGGAGATTACCATAAGAATGGCATCACTTCTTTTTCCATAACCTATAGCCACAATCAGGATAGTCGAGCGAATCCCTACCATCACTTCGGTGGATCGATTAACATCCGTACGAATGGTTACGACCAACTCAACTACAACAATGCGCAGCGGGTATCTCAAAATAGCTACAATTCGAATCTCAATTACCGAAGGACTTTCCCGGGCAAGAGATACAGCTTGACCGTAGGGCTCAATCATTCTCAAAGCACCAAAACAGGTGATGTTCGCCTTACCTTACCTCAAGTCAGCTTTAATCAACCTACGACATCGCCTTTCAAAGAATTGCAGAAAGGACATCAATGGTATGATGATATTACAGCCAGCTATTCATTCAATTTTGCCAATGAGCTGCGTACAAAGGACTCCTTACTATTGACACCTGACCCTTGGTCTCATCTCAACTATGATATTAGGCAAAATGCAAGTACGGATTATACATTCAAAGTGCTAAAATATATCCACGTCACCCCCAATGCTCAATTTACGGAGTATTGGCACTTCAGACAGCTCAATAAAACGAAGAAAGATTCACTTCAGATTAACGGCCGGGATACATCACGCATCGAATACATCGTATTGGATACGATCAGTAAATTCACCCCTTTTCATGAATTCAGTACGGGTATCTCCGCCAATACTTCTCTATATAAAACCCTCCTTTTCAAAAAAGGGTTTCTAAAAGGCCTCCGCCATAAAGTAACACCAAGTATCAATTTTAACTATTCACCGGATTATAAGAATGAGCGCTATCAATATTTCAAGCGTATAGATACTGATCCCAACCCCGATATTATTCATGAAGAAGATTATTCGATCTTTCTACCAGGGGTAACCGGAACGCCTTCCCCAAAGGCACAATCTTTTAACTTGAGTTACTCCATCGGAAATAACCTGGAAGCTAAATATTTTTCAAAACGGGACTCCTCCACCAAAAAAGTTAAATTATTTGACTATTTCAATATTAATGGAAATTACAATTTTTCTGCCGATTCGTTTCAATGGTCTCCTGTATCCTTTTCCAGTTATATGCAAATTATTAAGGGCATTACCTCCCTGCGTTTTAGCATGGGAATGGACCCTTACGCCTTAGACGTCTCTTCCGATGGTAGAGAGTACAGGAGCAAGACGCTTCAATTTGAAAGGAACAAACTTCCATTGCGTTTTGATTACGCTACTTTCACTTTGTCGACCAGAAGTACATTAAAAAATATATACACCAAATACTTCTCCTCTTCCTCCACACAAAAAAATAATAAAAAGAAAGAACAAGATAAATTGACTCTGTTTAAATTGGTAGAGACTTTCACCTTAACGCATGATTTGGTCTATTCCATTCGCAAGTCAACGGTAGAAACCCGTAAAGATATCACCAGGAATACCCTAACTATTCGGGGCAATATCCCTTTGACAGACAACTGGGCCATCAATGTCAACAATATCGGCTACAATTTCATTACAAAAGATTTCACTTATCCCGATGTGGGCATATCCAGAAATTTACACTGCTGGCAAATGCGATTTAACTGGCAACCGCAGCGAGGAACCTACTCATTTTTCCTCGGTGTTAAACCCGGTACGATGTTGGATTTCATCAAAGTGCCCTATAATCGCACCAATACATCCGTTCGTTTTTAGGGCTTATTTGAGGTGTATTTGGTATGAAATGGCAGGCGAGGATAAAATGAACACTTTTAGAAGTAAATAGCTGACCCTATTCGTTCGCTACTATACTTTTCTCTTCTTAGAACCTTGCCCTCTGTACTAAGGACAAAACGAAGAATTATCCGTTGTATATATTTTTAGAGAAGTACTGAAATACTCCAATTTATATATTTTGCAACCCGCCTTGGCTTAATCTATTGGATTTTAGACCCACTAACGGATCAATGTAATAGTTCCCTGCATACGATGGATTTGCCCTAATTGGTCTTCAATTTCTGCAGTATAAACAAAGGCACCGGGGGCCATGGGCCTAGTTTTAAATGAACCATCCCAACCTGCATCAGGATCTATTACACTTCGATTCTGAACAAAGAAAACCACATCCCCCCATCGGTCAAAAATGCGCAATTCACGAATAATTGCATCTTCATCATCCGTTAAAACTTGAAAGACATCATTGACTCCATCTCCATTGGGTGAAAAGACATTAGGGATAAAGAACTTTCCTGTAGATTTGAAAGGAACAGAGCGGGTATAGATGCAATTGTCACTATCGGTTATCTCAACTTCTATCGTCACATTTGACCGATCCATGACAAAAGTATTTTCCATACAATTTTGACAGGAGACTATAGAGGCCGGTGTCCATTTTATTTGTTTAAGGGGCAAAGCAAGACCTTGGATATCGACTTGTAGCTTGATACTCTGTCCCCTTTTTAATTCAGTTTGATTGGTAAGAAGATCGACGGAACCCAGTCCCGGTTCTAAAAACTCTATTCCCTCGCTCCACAGGCATCCATGTGCATCTACTACCTCAACATCATAAGTCCCTGAAGAAAATAGCTGAGCATTTAACTGACTAATCGTCGTAGGAGTTCCATTTATAGAAATACTATACGGAGCCGTCCCACCTATAATAGTATTCACTTGAATCCTACCTCCTTCCGGATCCAAACACGTAGGCTTTTGGATCTCAAGTTCACTTTCTAATACATCGGGTTGTACTATATCAATATTTTCCACAATAGAACATCCCATTCCATCTGTAATGGTGACTTCATAGTGCCCCGCAGCCTTACCTGTAATCTTACTAGTATTCTCCCCTGTATTCCATTCGTAGGAATAATTCCCATCTCCTCCGGAAGGGAGAGCATCAATACTGGCATCTTGCTCCCCATTACAGGAAATAGGTGTGATTTCATTAAGTGTACTAACCATTTCAGGCATTACAATCAAATTAACTTGGAAAGTGCTATCACACCCATCTACAGAATTATAGTGGAATAGGTATTTTCCGGTCGCGTCCATTGTTTTTCCATCTATAACGAGCCTATCACCATAACAGATGGAAGTATCCATCTCTAAATAATAATTCTGAAATTTTGTAAGATTAAAATATATTACACTATCACAACCACGAACGCTATTGAGATGGATTTCATACGAACCCGGTGTCTTAAACCATTTTCCGCCTATGGCTACACTGTCGGTAGCGCAAACAGCCGTATCAAGGGTCATAGTAGAAGGGGGAATGATTTTTAAAGTTACATCCAACATGGAATCACAATCTTGCCCGGATACTAAATTAAACGCGTATGTTCCTTCCTTTGACAACTCTTCCTTACCAATGAGAATGCTTTCACCCTCACAAATAGAGGTATCAATTTTGGTGTGATAAACGGGATGAAATCCCAGATTAACCTCCACCAAGCTATCACACCCCAAACCATTGGTTAGTTTTAATTCATATACCCCAGGATCGGAATACCGCTGTCCATGCAAGTCAAGCGTCTCCCCTTCACAGAGCATAGTATCGACGGTCATATGTGCGATTGGAAGATGTTTAACATTGAGAATAATCGTACTGTCACATCCATACTTATTCTGAAGCTGAACCGTATATTGCCCCTCTTTATCAATCGTTTGGTTTTCCCAATTCAAAACATCATTTTCACAGACGAGGGTATCCATCGTCCTAGTATTTTTCAAGTATTTATAATGGTACGAATCTGTAACAAGGCATTCTCCATTGATCATCAATCGCACTCTATAATCACTCTCTGGAGAAGAGGTAATCTTGTACGTATTAGACGTAGCATTCAGAAGGGCTACTCCATCCTTATACCACTGATAGGTGACATTGGGGAAGGAGGGGGCGGTAAGGATAACTTCTTCATTGCACATATCCGCTTTTACCTCTAATTTTTTAACGTCAAATGATTTCTTTTCAGCCAATTGCAGACCATCTAAAAAATAATAACTCTCTTGTCTGACCTTGTCACATGATGGCCCGATAGCGATAACTTCGATGTCTTGATTAACGGTAAAATCAAGCGTAACCTTTACCCATTCATCATTTCCGGCCACATAAGTATCCGCTATTTGAATCCAATTGGGCAATCCCATAGGACAATCAGAATAGAGTTGACCGGGAATTCCAAAGGGTAAATCAGAACAGTATTTAGCTCCAAATATACTTAAATGAAAAGGACTCTTGCTCCCCCATACTTGTCCGGGCTTACCAAATCCAACATAAAATTGCAACCTATACTCCACGCCATCCAATAATGGACTATTCAGACAAGCGCCGGTATACTCTTTATAATCATCTTCATCTCGAAAAGCAACAAAACCATTTCCCGCAGGGTATGGCTTCGGAGGAATAGAGCGAAAGACATCGCCCATATATCCACAAGTGTGAAAATAATCCGTCGTAGCATCCGATGCTTGAATCCAATTCTTAGCACAGGAGAGCTGAGCGATATTCGTCGGACAACAATAGCGGTCCTCAAAGGAGGAATTGGGAATCAGGGAAGAAGCAAATAAAAGGGTATCACCATTGGCATGACAAGTACAATCCGGGTCGTTGATATCTACTAGACCATCATTGTCATCATCTATCCCATTGTCACAAATTTCCACACCAGATGCCGCTTCATTCTTCGTCATTATACCTCCCCATCCAACGACAATGACTAAAAGCACTAAAACCCTCCACGATATGCTCATTTCAACTTCAATTCAGTTATTAACGGATATGCACTTAACTGCAAAAATATCTCCACAATTCTTTCCCACACGTTCTATTGTCCAAAAGATGCACAAAGATACAAGGATATTATGACACCCTTGCCAATTAAGTACATCTTTTTCGAGCGACAAACATACGAAGATTTAATCAATAGAAACAAAATTACATGTATTTTTTTTATAAAATATAACTATCATATTTTTAAAGAGTTATGTTATAATTGAGAAAATATGTATCACCATTTCATACCGATCAGAAATTCAGTAAATTACAGCGCACAGTGCCTTTGCAAAAGAAGACCTAGTTGTTGTTCAAATCAACTAATTTTTTACCAATTGCAATTAATCGTTTTTTATGCACAATTAAATTACATGAGGTCCACAGGATGATTTATCTTTGAGGCCTAAATATACCAGTTATGAAATACATTCTTTTCAAAGAAGAGGAGGGCGTTGCAACCCTTACTTTTAATCGCCCCTCCAAGTACAACAGTGTCAATCAAGGGATGGCCTTTGAAATCCAAGAACGCCTGGATTATATAGCCTCGAATAATGCCATAAGAGCTGTAGTAATCACCGGGGCCGGTAAAGCCTTTTGCGCGGGACAAGATCTCGCTGAGGTCATTGATCCGGAAGGCCCTGAACTAAGAGATATCGTTAGCAAACACTACAATCCCATCATCCAAAAAATAACACAATTAAATCGACCAGTTTTGGCTGCCGTCAATGGGGTAGCTGCTGGTGCCGGGGCTAATATCGCCTTAAACTGTGATATCGTCGTAGCAAAAAAATCCGCCTCTTTTATTCAAGCCTTTTCAAAAATTGGTCTAATTCCGGATAGTGGTGGAACTTATATTCTACCTCGCCTCATAGGTTACCAAAAGGCGCTAGCTGTTGCCTTGTTGGGAGATAAAATCAGTGCAGTTGAAGCAGAAAAATTGGGCATGCTCTATCGCGTATATGAAGAGGAGGACTTTGACACTTCTGTTCAATCACTTGCTGAAAGATTAGCTCAAATGCCCACATATGGTCTTGCTCTAACTAAACAGGCCTTTCAATTGGGACAAAACCAATCCCTGGAAGATCAATTGATCATAGAGGGGCATCTCCAAACCTTAGCAGGCAACTCCGAGGACTATAAAGAAGGGGTAAATGCATTTTTAGAAAAAAGAAAACCCATTTTTAAAGGTTTTTAAAATCAATCTATGAAATCATCACATATAGGAATAGCGGGGTCCGGAGCAATGGGCTCAGGCATCGCCCAAGTAGCTGCGACTGCCGGACACCCTGTTTTAGTCTACGACATTTCACAGGATGCTCTTGATCGAGCTCAAAGTCACCTTAAGAAAATACTCCAACGACTCGTGGAGAAAGGACGCCTTACCGATAGTCAATCTGCTGAAATATCCAATAGAATAACCTACACAAAGAACTTACACGACTTAAAGGATACGACATTAGTCATTGAAGCTATTATTGAACGCCTGGATATTAAATCTGAGTTGTTTATCCAACTGGAAGAAATCGTCTCTAAAGATACGGTATTGGCTACCAACACATCATCTTTGTCCATCACGTCCATCGCTGCAGCTTGTCAGCACCCCGAAAGAATAATCGGTTTGCATTTTTTTAATCCTGCCCCTTTGATGAAACTGGTAGAAGTTATTCCTTCCCTACAAACCGACCGATCCTTACCCTCTAAGATGACTCAACTTATGCAACTCTGGGGAAAATACCCGGTTGTCGTTAAGGATACACCGGGTTTTATTGTAAACAGGATAGCGCGGCCTTACTATGGAGAAGCGCTTAAGATATATGAAGAAGGCCTGGCGGATATCCCAACGATAGACGCAGCCATGACGGAAATCGGCAACTTTAGAATGGGGCCTTTTACTTTAATGGATTATATCGGAAATGATGTAAATTACACGGTGGCATATACAGTATTTCAAGCTTTTTATGGTGACCCGAGGTATCGCCCCTCGATTCTTCATAAACGGATGAAAGAAGCAGGATACCTAGGAAGAAAATCAGGAAAAGGATTTTATGACTATGACACAAATAAAAACCTAATCCCCATTGCGTCTATCGGCAATACAATGCTGACTAAAGAAGAAATAGCCCATAGGATCATTTGCATGCTCATCAATGAAGCAGCCGACGCATTGTATATGGGAGTGGCTTCCAAAGAAGATATTGATATAGCAATGACAAAGGGAGTGAATTACCCCACAGGCCTTCTTGCCTGGGCCGATGAAATCGGAATCAAAGAGTGCGTCAAAACGATGGATGACCTGTTTGGATGGTATCGCGATATGCGGTATCGCTGCTCTCCGCTTTTGAGAAAGATGGCTCTGCAGAACCAAAATTTCTATCCCTCATAGACTACTGGGATTGTTTCTGCTTTCTTTTCTTTTGGAGGTATCGGAATAAAAGGTACAACAAATAAATGTGTATTAATCCAAACACTTGAAACCCGATCAGATAATAAGGCCAAGGCCCCATCACCAAAGGATTATTCGCCAAGGGCTTCTGACATAAATAAATGTAATTACTTCCTATGAAATAGTTGACAATTCCAACAAAAATCAAAAAAGCATTTCCTACCAAATACCCGTACAACCAGCTTCTCTTCCGTATATCTCTCTTTTCTACAAAAAAGAAATACAACGCCATAACTATAATAACTGCATGCCCCAAATAATACTCCACCAACAGCCAAATCGTACCGTCTCCATGGGTGAGCTCCGGAGTTAGAAAACTCTGAAATGCGCCCGCCATTCCTAAGAGTAAAAGAAACTCGTAGAGCACCTGATTAAATCGAAACAACAAGATAATCGTCACTATTCTGGAAAAGGAGCACATTTGTAAAGGCAGTGAAGTCTTGATATCCCACATGCCGGTTTGATGGAGATAATACTGCATATAAATTTCTCTAAGTATAAGTAGAGTACCAATAACCCATTTGAGCTTTTGCCCCCCATCCTTGCTTTTCTTTCCCAGATAAAAAACAAAAATCAGAGCGAATAGGAGGGATAGCATCCCCTCCCACCAGAGGGCACTAAATATTTCTACCGTTGCGTGATGATCCATGAGCAAAGCGTTTTACAGTATCGAAAATAAAGTTATGTTGTGCGAAAAGTTGGCTTCGCATTTGTTTCAATAACAATCAGTGTAATTTGGGATGAAAGGGAGTATTCAGCAATACTTCCCGCTCTCTTTCTATCCACCAGTGGAGACGCTCCCGTACGTCTTCATCCTTAAAATATTTTCTAGCCATTTCTATGAACAGTGTGCCATGGGTTGACTCAGCTCGCCATAACTTATCATAATACGTCTTCATAACCTCATCACTGAGATGCTCTGAGAGCGTTTTAAATCGCTCTACGCCTCGCACCTCTACTACCCCACTGACAATTAATCGATCCAAAAAACGCTCATCTCTACCATGTCTACACAGACCATGCAATGCTTGCATATAAACATCTTTTTCTATCTTATGAGGAAGTCGTAGTCCTCTCTTTTCAAGGAGATCATAGACTTTTTGGAAATGCTCAAGCTCTTCTATGGCTGTCTCAATAAGCTCCGGTATAATCTCTGTTCGATCCGGATACTTAGCCACAAAACTCATCAACATACTAGAAGCTTTGCGCTCACAATTCGCATGATCGATAAGAAAAGCATCAAAATCTGCCAAAACTGCATCAACCCATGCCTTAGAAGATGGCTCTAGATCTTCTATACTAATCCACAACTCTGTTAATACACTGGACTTACACATTACGCATAAACATAATATAAATAATTAACAGTACAATGACTGTCACGACAATTAGAATACGAAAGAATTTTCGCTCTTGTTGTCTAAGCGCCCTTTCCTTTTGGATTTTTTTCTTTCTCTTCATTGCTTGGTAATATTTTGCCAACAATTTTTATAAAAAAGTAATGATTGGATCAGCCATAAAGTTAGAAAAAAATATCATATAGAGGCGCTCTTAATTGAAAAAATACAATTTTTACCGATGGTTATAGTAAAAATCTACAATGCCGGGATCTGTAATAATATCTCTGGGCTGCATCTTATGCTTTAGAAAAACTCCTTGCAGAGTAGTACACCTACTTAGTGCAACATAGGTTTGGCCTGATTCAAAAGCTCCTTTCCCCAAGTCGATAAAAACACTTTCAAAAGTCTTTCCTTGACTCTTATGAATCGTGAGTGCCCAAGCGAGTTTAAGGGGCAATTGGGTAAAAACGCCTATGGTTTTCATATCTATTTTGGTCCCATCTTCTGAAAGCACATACTTGATGAGTTCCCATTCTTCTCCTATAACTTTGATTTGCTTTTCCCCTGCCCCTTCATGAATTGTTACCACCACAGAGTTTTCCTTTAACTCGCTTATTTTTCCAATGGTACCATTGACATAATTCCCTTCTGAATCATTTCTGATAAACATAACTTGCGCTCCTAATTTCAACCGCAAAAAAACCTCTGTTGGAGTTCTTCGCTCGGGAAAGTCACCCTTAATTTTCGCTTCATATTGTCTTAACGGGCCTTCCAAAGTATCCAATTTCTTTTGGTTAATACTATCCGCTATCCGATTAGTCGTACACAGATATATAAAAGGAATCTCTGGAGGAGGTACTCTTCCTGCACGTTCATTTAGGACTTCCAAAATATCCCAATCCACTTCTCCTGTCCGCACGGCATCCAAAATTCGAATAAAATGACGATCCCTTTGCCGATATACCGTGTTGAGCTCAATCATTTCAAACCCTGCCCCCAACGCATCAAATACTTGTGCGGAAAAAAACCATGGAGAGGTGTAATGCATCGCTAAGAACTGTCGTTCTTCAGGGGAACTGACTACCGGAGGGAGTTGAAAAAGGTCCCCAAAGAAAATCATTTGCACCCCTCCGAAAGGCATGCCATTTCCTCTATTGACCCTTAAAAACAGATCTATAGCGTCCAATAAATCTGCCCGAACCATTGATACCTCGTCGATGATGATCGCATCAAGAGAGGTAAATAGTTTTCGATTTCTACGTTTCTTTATATGTTTATTAATGTGCAGGTGTGCTGGAAATCCAAAAAAGGAATGTATGGTTTGCCCTTTCACATTAACAGCAGCTATTCCTGTAGGCGCTAAGACTACTACACGTTTTTTAGTGGTCCTCCGAAATAGTTTTAGGAGTGTAGACTTCCCTGTTCCTGCCCTGCCTGTAACAAAAAAATGACGGGACGTGTGCTCCATCTGCTCAAGTGCATACTTAAAGTCCCGATCCAACACCATCGGCCCAGAACGAAACGGATGATTATTTTTTTCTCGTGACATAGAGATATACCGGAAAGTGATCACTATACCCACCCTGCCACGCATCTCCTACAAAACTGCGTTTGGGGTATCCTTTGTACTTACCCATTGGGTTAATCATAAAACGATGGTTGTAAATCTTCGTCTTGACGTATTTCCAGCCTTGATCAGCCACCAACAATGGATAAGACACAATGGCTTGGTCAAACAAACTCCAGGCATCTCGATAGGCTGTAGTCCCAATTCCAGATTTGTAATATCCGTATGTTGTGTTAAATAGACCTGTATCCTTAGCCCCCGTTTTATCCGGAGAAGCTTTGAGAAACTGAAGAATACTCTCATTGTTGGGGTTGTCATTAAAATCACCCAATACGATAATCTTCGCATGCGGATTTTTAGTGTATATCTTATCTATAATGCGCCGGGCAACAGCGGCAGCAGAATCCCTCTTAGATCGGGAGACCTCTTCCCCCCCACTCCTGGATGGCCAGTGGTTAATCAAAAAATGCATGGGCTCCCCTAACAATTTACCCTCTACATGCAATACATCCCTCGTATAATCCCTACTGCCATCATGGCGAAACAAGGTTACGGATTTAGTCTCCACATTGGTAGGAACAAAATACTTTGGTTGATACAGTAGGGCCACATCGATCCCTCGTTCATCCGGCGAATTGCGATGTATAATCTGGTAATCCCTTTTATCCACCCGCTCCTGTTTAACCAAATCCTTTAGCACTCCTATATTCTCGACTTCACTTACACCTAAAACCGCTACTCCATCTGGAGTGATTTCCGTCCCTATCCCTGAAATCACCTCCGCTAATCTAGTCAACTTTTCATAATAAATTCTCGTACCATAATGACGCTTGCCTGAAGGAGTAAATTCCGTATCCCAGACGCCTTTATTGTCAATGGTATCAAAAAGATTCTCTAAATTCCAGAATCCAATACAAGCCACTTCCCTACCCTGTCGGGCATCAGAAGCCGCAGTCATCCTCTTACTGCCCGTACATGCAGCTAAGACAATCAGCCCCAAAACAAAAAATCCCACCCTCATTTGAACTATATATTATTACTGAACAATACCTACATGGATGAGCAGCAGACACAACTCAACCCAAAACGCTAAATACACATGATTATGGAACATGAACTGAAGTCATACGACATCTCCTCCACTTTTTCCATGATTCAATGGACGAAGGTAGAAAATTCTTCTGTCACTTCTACTATCTTAAACATTACAATTTTGTAAAAGGATGTATCTTAGACTTTCCGTGGGTATCCATTAACCTTAATGTATAATGACCCGGTATCAAATCTTGAATGGATATGAAATGGACGACTCCTCCCAAGTTTCCATGGAGTAAAACCCTTCCCATGATATCTACTATTTCATACTGACATACTCCCCTATCTTGAATTTTTACATTGAGGTATTCCTTTGCCGGATTAGGGTAAACTACAAAGTCCAATCCATTATCTTCCGGTTCCCTTGTAGCAGTAGGATCTACCTTGAAGTCCGCCATCCAAGCCCCTCGTCCATGTGTAAATACAAATAATTTATTATCGGTTGGCCGTATTTTGATCTGGAAAACTGCGACATTGGGTATGGCCGTATCTCTCAGCCAATGCACGCCACCATCGACAGAGGTATACACTCCATAATCCGTACCGGCAGCCAGTTCATAAGGGTCCATTTCAGAGACGGCAATATCGTTTACAGGTAAAAATGCAGGTAGATCCCCTGAAGCATTTACCCATCGAGGCTGTTGTCCAAATGCCTCTTCAACATGCCAGATTCTCGGTTGCCCCGACACACTAGAAAAGCAGACATATAGGGAACTCGAATCTCTCGGATCCAAAATGATATTTCTCAAAAAAGCATTTCGAAGAATACGAGGTTGATTTTCCGTCAGTTTAACTCGCCTTCGAATCTCATTCATCTGTACATCATCATAACGAAAGAGCCTTCCATTGCTGCCACCAGCAAAAACCGTTGTTTTATCTTCACGGGAGACGATCAACCCGGCATAAGGACTGGAGGTCAAAGTGTCTATTGCTGTCCAGTAGTCTCCATAACTCTTCGTATACCATATCGCCTTGGACTTCATGAATATCAACTCTTTGGAGTTTTGGTCATTCATATAAAACGGAGCGATGAAGTAGTTTCCTCCACTCGAAATTCCATTACTCTTACCTGAGACGTAGCTTATTCTAGGGGGCGAACTATGAAAATTATAGGTTCGAAATATATTTCCATTTTGAGTGGACATAAATACCACCTCAGAGTTATCCTTTGCAACAGCACAAAAACCTCCATCAGCGCCTATTACCTTCATAAAAGCTTGAGACTTTACGGTACCTGATGTGGTCCCATTGTCTTGGGCTCCCCCGATAACTCTATCTTCATCCGGAAAGTAATCCCCGGCGTAATATTGGGTAACATTAAATCCTGTACGCAAACTTCCCCCATATTCAAACTCCTTATCCAAATACAGATATTCATCCATACCTCCGTCATGTGTCGATATGAAATGGTCGGGATCTAGGGGATCAAAATAATACAAATGTTTATCAGCATGGCTACTCTGGAGGGTTTTCCAACTCTTTCCCCCATTATACGTGGCCATCATTTGGATATTACCATAAATCACTACATTGGGTCTTTCGGGATGTATTTGCAAGGTATGTGTATACCATGCGTAATTGGTATTCATTCCCGGAGGATTGGCCAACTTCCACGACTGACCGTGATCTTCAGACCGAAGGATACCCAATAACCTTGTGCTTCCTTTGTCTTCTAACGCAGCATACATATTGTCCGGAAAGGAGTCACATACAGCTAGCTCAATTCTCCTGAATTTCTTCTTTCCCAAGTCAGGAAATGCTAATTTGGTCCAATGCTTTAAATCAGATTCCTTAGAGGTAAATATTCCTTGTTCCTTAACGGCGATCAACACCGTAGAATCCTTCAATACTTCAATATCTGTGCAATCCTCAAAATATACTCTATTAAATGATGCTCCGGCATCTCTAGATACATATACACCTGAAGGAGAAACAACGTACAAGGTATTTTTATCTGTTTGGGAGCATACAATTCTCCATGTCCTAAACAACCCATTTTGCTGAGAACCCGGCAATAGCTCAAAATGCTTTCCACCATCCATGCTTTTGAAAACACCTACACCATCTACTCCTGCAGAATTGGCTGCAACTTCACCTGTAGAAAAGTAAATAATGTCCGGATCGAATGGATTCTGAGTAATGTAGGTGACAGACATATTCTGTTCCTTATCCAAAAGCGGCTTCCAAGTAGACGCATTATCAAATGTCTCCCAAAGACCTCCGGAAACACTGCCCGCAAAATGATGATCCGGATCCCTGGAATCAATTAAGTATGCCCTGGACCTACCACTTATATTGGACGGTCCCATTTCGACCACATTGAATAGGTGCGACTCTTCTCTTAACTGTGTATTTTTATTATACAAAATAGTCTTCCTATAGTACAAACTCAGATTCTCCGGCACATCATCGGATTCTCTGTACTTGAAGCGCTTCAAATCCTTCTCCCATCCGGGGTCATTGGGAGATTTTTTATAAGAAACAGAGTCTGCTGGTTTTGAGTAGTAACAACATTCATATTGTAATCCAATTGCAAACAACAAGATAACAAACAAGGTTAAGATCAAATAAAACTTTAGGTTCTTCATCCTTACAACTTTACAATTTGCTTAATAAACGAGGACTTGCCTGGCGTACGCAGCCTCAACCAGTAGAGTCCCGGAGACAAGTCTCCAAGCTGAATCGACCTAGAATTATTTCCCACACGACCGGATTTTAACACCTTGCCCTCCAAGTTAACAATTTCATACCAACCAATAAGACCAAAATTTGCAGCATCTCTCTCCAAAACGAATGTCAATCTATCTCTAACTGGATTGGGAAAAATGCGCAATACCCCCTCCTTATAAGGGCGCTTCACATTAACCGGAAATTGAGGAAAATCCGCCATCCAAGCTCCCCTTCCATGAGTAAAGGCAAAAAGCTTATTATCTGTTGCACGAATTTTAACTTGAAAAACTGCTACATTGGGAATAACACGGTTTCTTACCCAGTGTACCCCACCGTCCATGGTGGTATAAACACCATAATCGGTAGCAGCAGCCAACTCTTTAGGATTGATTTGAGAAATCGCTATATCATTGACCGGCAGATAGGGGGGCAAGTCACCGGAAACATTAACCCATTGGGGTTGGTCACCCAGAATTCCTTCAATCCGCCAGACCCTGGGCTGTTTTGAAACAGTAGAAAAACAAACATATAGCGCATTAGAATCTACAGGGTCTAACACCATCCCCCTTATAAAAGCATTTTTAATCTCTTTGGGAGCTAAGGCATTCAACTCGGTTTTATTAATAAACTCCTTAGATACTCGATCGTAAGTATATCTTTTAAGCGCGATTTTACTACCTCCTATAATGACATGCGCCGTTTGAGCTGCCTCTAAAAATACACCACAATAAGGCTGCTTAAAGCTTTCATCCACGGGTACCCAGGTCTTTCCTAAGTTCTCAGTAAACCAAATACTATTTCGCTTAAAAAAGAGTAACTGTTCAGAATATTTGCTATTTAGGTAAAATGGAGCAATAAAATAATTATTTCCTCCAAGTCCATCCTTAAAGTAATTCACAATAGAGAAAGACGATCGGCGCTTTTTATTATAACTGCGAGTAAGATAAATATTCCCATTCTGAGTCCCCCACAAAACCTTATTGGGATCATCTTTTGCAACAGCACAAAACGTCCCATCTGCACCATATATTTTGTTGAACACCCTAGAGTTATCAGTTCCAGCAGTAGTGCCATTGTCCTGTGCTCCACCAATTACCTTATTGGAGTCCGGAAAATAATCTCCGGCATAATACTGGGTAACATTGTATGAATTTTTAAGATTCCCGACAAACTTCATCTTCTTGTTTTCAAATCTGTATTCATCTATCCCACCGTCTGAAGTCATGATCATATGGTCCGGATCATGAGGATCAAAATAAGCTAAATGACGGTCTGAATGACTTCCTCTCATACGGAACCAACTAAACCCACCCAGATAGGACACCGCCATCTGTACATTGCCAAATACGACAATATTAGGCTCCTCCGGATGCACCTGCAACACCAAGTTATACCAGGATTGACTAGTGTAAACATCAGGGTTCGCTCTTTTCAGCCAGGTATCACCCCCATCTTTAGAACGAATGATAGCCAATAGAGATTGATCAGAAGCCTTAGCAAACGCTGCATACATCACCTCGGGGTTTGAGGGGCTTATTGCCATCTCAATTCGTCGGTATGCCGCACCTAAATTGGGCAATTTCAACCTTTCCCAATGGGTCAAATCAGACTCTTTTCCACGGTATATTCCGCGCCCAATTACAGCCAAAAATACCGTTCCATCTTTCAAAATCTCGATATCGGGACATTCTTCAAAATAAAACTGCTCGAAGGACTCCCCCCCATCCTTTGAGACATATGCCCCTTTTCTGGAAGTCACATAAATAGTCTGTGCATCACTAGGCGAACAAACCACTCTCCAAGTAGCAAATAAACCATTTTGCCGGGAGCCCGGCAATAGTTGAAAACTTTTACCCCTGTCTTCACTTTTAAAAACGCCTACTCCGCTAATATTTGCCGAATTTCCAGCTACTTCTCCGGTACTGTAGTATATTATGTCGGGATTGAACGGATTCTGGGCGATATACGTCACAGACATATTCTCTTCGTGATCAGACTGTGGACTCCAACTCTTACCTGCATCCCAACTCTCCCATAATCCACCTGAAACGCTCCCTGCAAAATGGTGATTGGGGTCCATCGCATCTATTAGATAAGCCCTGGTCCTTCCACTAATATTGGAGGGACCTAACTCCACTTCATGCTCCAGCTGCTGTTCTCCCCTGAACTCCAACTGGCGTGCTTTATCCATTTTTCGGTAATACAATGAGAGATTGGCCGGTGTCGATGCTTCTTCCCTGTACTTAAATATCGCCAAATCTGAACTCCAGCCAGGTGCCTGCTTTAAACCTGTAGAAAAAATGCATTGTTCTTCCGTGGTATAACTTTTATCATACGTAATGCAAAAAGAAAGGACTACCAATGCAGCCAATAATATTAAGCGCTTCTTTTTCATTTTAAGTGGTTTTATTCGAAATAAAGCTGTATTAAATTTTACCTTGTTTTACCTTATTAACAATGAACATCTAATCTTAATTGTACGATTCCTCATGTATGTTCGTCTTCAATACAGTCATGGACCGAAGCGAAATTCTTAAATTCAAATCTTTCTAAATCAAAGCCCCAAACAAACAAGAGTAAGTGGGCCATACCCTCAAAGAATATTCCAACAAGAGCTCCATTGCACCTCTCTAAGCCAAAGCTACACTTGCCGACTTACCTAGATGGACTTCGATGTGATCTTGAACAGTAGTAGCTAAAGATAACCCAACGAAATCGACATGAACCGGAAATGATTTGTGCATCCGGTCCACCAAAACGGCCATTTGCACCTTTGCCGGAATAATCTCCAATAAGGGCTTCACCGCATAGAATAACGTCCGACCTGTGTTGGCAACATCATCTACCACAATTAGACTTTTCCCTTTCAAGCTATTGATCTCATTATCGATAACTATTGGATCTACGTTGGGTTTGGCAGGATTAAGTCTAATTCTTGACAAACTCGACTTACCGGGCAACACCTCCTCCAATGAAGCCTGTAACAATTTAGCAAATCTCCACCCGTTATTGTTAATCCCCAATAACACAATCTCACGTGCGTCGTAGTTTTGCTCCGCAATCTCATAAGCCAATCGAACGATCTTTTGCTTTATCGCATCATTTTTTAGTATAACCATAACCTCTGTTTCTAAATATATCCTTATTCTTGTGCATACAAATGGTACCTTAAATAGATGACTACAACCTATTTTGATACCATATCTATCGTAAAAATACAAGAATCTAAAGAAATCAAATGATGTTGGAACGTATATTTTTTATAATTGTCACGTTAATTACCATTTATCTGGCATTCAAGTACTACAAAAAAGTTTTTTTAGCGATAAATCTGGGCAAAGGAGCCTTTCCTTCAGACCACAAGAAAGCACGTCGATTACAGATGCTGCGTATAGCCTTTGGGCAAAAGAAAATGTTCAAACGCTGGATTCCGGGAGTTTTACATTTTTTCATCTACACGGCTTTTCTATTCACCCAAATTGAACTTTTGGAAATGATCATCGATGGTGTAGCCGGCACGCATCGCATCCTGCGTCAATTGCTAGGCCCGATATATCTATTGGTCGTCGGAAGTATAGAAGTACTATCCGTCTTAGCGCTGATCGGGACGTCTATTTTCCTTATCCGCAGAAATATTCTGAATCTGTCGAGATTCCACAAACCGGAGATGAAAGGTTGGCCATTTCGAGATGCCAACCTTATTTTGCTGGGAGAAATATTACTCATCAGCGGACTCTTCATGATGAATGGCTCTGAGGTGATATTAGATGCAGAAGCCCCATTTTTTCCATTTAGCACTTATTTTGGCCCCATTTGCTTCGCTGGCTTGTCCGACGGCACATTGCATATTCTTCATTCCGCGGGGTGGTGGTTGCATATGTTGGTCGTATATGGATTTATTCTTTATCTACCTTTTTCAAAGCATCTACATATCCTTTTTGCCTTCCCCAATACCTACTATGCTCCGTTGGCCCCTGCCTCTGAGATGGAGAATATGCCCGAAATAGCCGATGAAGTCAAGAGTATGCTCGGCCTCATCGAAGATTCGGGGGAGATGAGTGAAGATATACCCGAATTTGGGGTAAAAGATATTTTCGATCTTCCCAAAACCACGCTCCTCGCAGCCTACACCTGCACGGAGTGTGGGCGATGCACCGACCAATGTCCGGCCAATATCACAGGCAAAAAGCTGTCCCCTCGCAAGATAATGATGGACATTAGAGATCGAGCAGATCAGGTAGCCACCAACATCCTCCATGGCCAATATCTACATGACCAAGAGGAAAGTAAACCCCTTTCTCAGAGGTATGATGATGGCAAGTCTCTTCACGATTTCATATCAGCAGAAGAGATTTTTGCCTGTACGACTTGTATGGCTTGCGTAGAAGCTTGCCCTGTGCTTATCCGCCCGCTGCAACCCATATTGGAATTGCGCAGATATCACATCCTGACCCTTGCCGCTGGACCCAACGATTGGCTCCCCATGTTTACAAGCTTGGAAAATAATGGCGCCGTCTGGCAAATGTCAGAGAGCAGATTGGCCTGGACACAAGACTAACTCATCTGCCCTAGTTTACCCCCAGGCATTTTCACTGACGAGAGAAACTGACAGTCTAAATAATAAATATTTTATACTGCTTTTAAATGGTTTAAAACTATTTTATATTGCTTATTATTAATTTACTAATATATATTTCTGAATAATAGCTATTATATCCTTATATGAAATGGCACCCCAATGACATTACCTTACATATTTCTGTTGTTTTTTACAACCTTCAGGCAACGAAATCACATCTCAAATAGTCTATACGCTGTGGATACTATTTCCAAAACGAAAATCCATTATTACTAAACTCAACTGATTTTTTACTCCTTCAATAATCAATTATCCAAAACTTTATAGATATGAAGAATTTCTTTACTTTTTTATTTATGCTTTTTTCTCTTAGCTATATCTCCGCTCAGTGCCTACCCGCTCCTCAACTCGATTGTGACGCAAATAATATCCTTTGCAGTGCAAAAGAATTAGAAGGCATGAGTTGTTCCACTTTAAATTATAGCAACCCCACGGGTCCCTCTCCATTATGCTCTGGTGCAGGAAGCTCTGAAAATACACAATGGTGGGCCTTTTGGGCTGGCAGTGAACCCATCACCATTCAAATATCCGTCGATGTCGCTAACTCTTCCAACGGAAAGGGAATCGAAGCCGGCCTTGTCTCTTATTGTGAATACAATATTGACTGCAGTGATAATCCGACAGCTACTAGCATTACGCTTCATGCGACTCCCAATAAACAATGCAAAGTTTATTATTTATGGGTGGATGGTGTTGATGGTAATGTTTGCAACTTTACAATCACCTCTGTTACGGCTCAAAGTGGGAAACTTCCTTCTCCCATTAAATTTGAAATTTATGAGGAAAATGAATGCGATGTAATCGTTTGCAATGATCTTGAAATAACAGGTTGTTATGGAGGGCACGTAAATACACAATGGACTGAAAATGGCCACCCGCTAAAAGAACCAGTTTACGAATTTTGTAATACCATTAAAAGACCGATTGCCGGAGAAATTAAAGAGGTATGCTTTACCATCTCTCTAGATGGCCCGGATGCCACCCCTTGCGATGAATTTACCTCCTGTGTCAACATACTAGGACACCCCGGTTCGATTGTCCATGAAGGAAATATCTATGCTTGCTGGGAAGATCATCTTGGGAAGGGCTATTTATGGCGTGACTCATTGATTTATGACGATTGCATAGATCCTCCTTGTACGGTCTACAGAAATGAGAATAACGGTTGCGTTAAAAAGTACATCGCAAATATCAAATTAAAAGGAGCGCCCTCCTCCCCGACGGTCAATCGTTTCCTTTGTTCACCGGACATGCTGCCGATCCTAACGGAAGATTCTAAGGACATCACTTCTTCCGTATGTGATAGAGAAGTTAGCTTCCAAGACGCCCTTACACAATGTGATACTACCTATTACATCAATGTGGAAGTATTTGATCCGTCCGTAGCTATTGATTTTAATTGCGCCGGGTGTTCGGACACCAACTTCATTCAAGCCAAAGTCAACTATGACCCGGAATGTAATTTGGGTACAACCAATTGGGGATATACTTGGTTAAATCAAGATCAGGACACCCTTGGCACAGGTAATATGTTACCCATTGACCCTAGTCATGCAGACAGTATATCATTGCATCTCAACGTAATCCATAAAGACTTAGCGACGGGTAAAACGACATCTTGTTCAGTTTCCAACCCCAAGTGGAATTTCAATTTTACACCACTTACTATTAAGGGTGACAGTGCGATTTGCTCGGGAGATACGGTCTTATTCACCTTACCTGCGATCTATCATAGCTGTGATTGGGCCTGGTCATTGGAAGGGCTCAATGGTAACTTGAGCACGAAGCCATTCAATGCTTCTGATTCTGTAGTGGTTATCTGGGGAGATGTCGCCAATCAAACCGGTAAGATCTGTATTCAACACGATATAGCGGGATGTTCCAACCCACAAAAAACCTGTTTTGAATTGGTCGGGTGTATATCTACTGCTACCAACTTACCTAATCCCCAAGCTTGGTCTGCACACCCCAATCCAGCAGGCGATTACTTGTATATAGAAGGGGTAAATCCTATGAAGACTACGGTCCGCCTATTTGACATGAATAATAAGCACATTGATGTTTCCATGGAAAAATACAAGGAGAATACCCTCCAAATGGATGTCCATGCACTTACTTCCGGAGCCTATTTGCTCCTTATTCAAGAAGGCAAAGAGACGGCCATTATCAAAACCATCATCCGTCATTAGGCGGAGGATATGGACAAAACGAAAAATATAGAATTGAGTTTTGGGGCTTCATCTTACAAGAAGATGGAGTCCCGTTTTTTTATACACTCATACGCACCCGGCACTATTTAATCATTGAGGGGAATCTTCTCAACGATTTCGACCCCATATCCATCCAGCCCTATGGGGCGAGTTATATTATTGGTCAGCAATCTTATCTTATTAATACCGAGGTCTCTTATAATCTGAGCACCCACTCCAATGTCTCTTTCCTTTTGACTTTGGGAGGGATTAGGGGAAGTGGTTTTAGGTCTTTGCTCTCGTTTCACTACAGATTCCAATTGGGTGAGAAAGTCTACTGAACAGTCTTTGTCCGAATGTCTCATTATAACCAATGCCCCATGTCCTTCAGATTCTATCCTCTGTAGGGACTTACGGATATTCTCCATATCTTCACTGCACATGGCACTCAGAATATCCATAGAAGTGGGGGAAGACTGCACTCTAACCAAGGTGGGTTCTCCCGGTTTAAATGGACCTTTGGTGATAGCAAGGTGAATATCCGCAGTGGTAGTTTGCTCATAAGCGACGACATCAAAATTACCAAACTTCATCTTCCATGGATGTTCGAATATTTTTTCGATGATGCGTTCCTTCTGCATCCGGTAAGCGACTAAATCCTTAATAGAAATAATCTTGAGATGAAGGGCCTGTGCCAATTTATAAAGCTGAGGTAGCCGAGCCATCGTGCCATCATCATTTAGAATCTCGACCAGAACTCCGGCAGGCATAAAACCAGCCATTTTAGCAAGATCTATCGCAGCCTCCGTATGTCCGGTTCGTCTCAACACTCCACCCGGTTTGGCGATAAGTGGAAAGATATGACCCGGTCGAGCCAGATCTTCAGGTACTGTATTGGGATCCACTAACGCCTTAATTGCTGTCGCTCTATCGTAGGCTGAAATACCCGTCGTACAGCCCTTGCCTAAATAGTCAATAGAAATAGTAAATGCCGTCTCATGAAAGGAATTATTCCTCGAAACCATCATATCCAGCTCTAACTCCAATGCTCGTTGCTCCTCGATAGGAGCACAAATCAAGCCCCTTCCTTCCTTAGACATAAAATTAATAATTTCCGGAGTTATCGTTTCCGCTGCGCAAATAAAGTCTCCTTCATTTTCTCGGTCTTCGTCATCCACTACGATAATGACCTTCCCTTCTCTTATATCAGCTATCGCTTCGGGAATGGTATTGAGCTTCATCTCCATACTCTGCTTTTCTTTTAGGTGGTTGCCAAACATTTGTCTTTATTCCTTTTAAGTATTCAATAAACCCCTCTAATAGGGCAATGTTCATCATAATAAAATATCGAATCAATCTAAAGTACTTCAGATGAATATGCCTCTTTGACAACCCTATATCCGCAAGAGACACGCCCAATGTGCCCAATAAAGCTATCCACCAGATAATTGAGTAATATCCTCCTTTTTTCAAGGCCAATACACTCAAAGAAAGAACACCTATTAGCATAATTAATGGCCCCATCCAGCGCAACACTTTATGTGAAAAAAACACAAACGCCCGCCACAAAGGAGGTTGCACCAACATAGAGCTAAATTGTGTCAAATTCTGAAAATTGCCAGATGAAATACGCCGTTTTCTTCGATATTCTTCCATGATATCATGCGGAATCGCTTCATATACCTTGGCGTCCAAGTCACTAATTAATTTGCCCCCTCTTTTTAAAGCCTGCATCGCAACATAGAAATCATCTACTCTAAAAGTATCCGGGACAGGAGTAAAATAATCACTCCTCAATGCAAAACATCCGCCAAATGGCCCCATCATCACACCGCCCAATAACCCTTCCCTATGTTTTATGAGTACTTCCCTAGAAATATATTGCTCCTCGGAAGCACTTATATCCTTATGGCTACTCCCCAAATTAATCATATGGGTATCAACCAAAGCCACCTTTTCATCTCTAAAATGACGAACCAATGTTCGAACAACTTCCGGATCCAACATCACGCTGGCATCTGTCAATAGAAAAATATGTTTCGGTCCGGCAGGCTGCTTTGAAACTGCCTCACTTACCAATTGATTAATGATTTTTACTTTGCCATGCCGTTTTTCAAAAACCTTAAAATGTACATATTCCTTACCTTGCCCCCATTGCGATACAATCGAGTTGGTCCGGTCGTCTGAAGCATCTGATCCGATATAAATCCTCCATTTATCTATAGGATAATCCACCTTATCCAAGCTATCCAATTTTTCTTTTATGATGGCCTCTTCATTATAGACCGCCATCAATACCGTAACCTTTGGCCATTGTTTCATCTCCTCCTTAGCAGGTACAGCTAGAGATTTCCCCCTAGACAAAACCTTCATCATCCATGGAAATAGTAGATAGGTGTGCACGATAGCTCCTACACTTATAACCAATACCCATACCGCCAAAACTGAAATCATTCCCTTTTACTTAGTTTCCTCTACCCTACCCTTCTCCATCAAATGTCGGATAAAGGTATAAACTTTCTCTGTGGGTAGTCCCATAACATTCGTATAACTACCTTCGATATGTGCGATTTTGCACATCCCGATCCATTCTTGTATCGCATATGCACCGGCCTTGTCCATCGGACGGTAATGCTCGATGTAATACAAGACCTCATCATGAAGCATCTCCCGAAACAATACCGTCGTACTTGAAGCAAAACTATACGTCTTGCCCTTATAAATCAGGCTAACTGCCGTAATCACTTCGTGTTTTTTTCCCGACAGTCTGGCCAGCATTCGGTAGGCATCCTTCTCATTTGCCGGCTTTCCCATTATCCTTCCATCAAGCACCACTATAGTGTCCGCCGCCAATATCATCTTATCCGGCCTACCCAACTCCTCATAAACGGCCCGCGCCTTGGCTTTGGCTATCTTTAGAGCTACCCCCCGAGCGGGTCCCTCGCTTAACTCCAATTCCGGTTTATTTGCCGGATACTGAACATATTTAAACCCCATATCGGACAACAGTTGGGCTCTCCTCGGAGAGGCAGATGCTAAGACGATCTCCTCAGATTTCCAATCACTCATATTTACCATCAATTTATTAGAAATTTTTTCAGATATGAAATGGTTGCAAAATTACCTATTATTTTAACTTTTGAAGGATCCTGTCGCCACTCTTTGTTTCCCCCCGGTTAAAATCATCTAATTCCAAGTAACATTTACAACATTTTGACCCTACAAATCATTAGGTTCAATACAAACCTAAGGAAAACGACGATGAAAATTGCCAACATCTTCTTCTTCAGCCTACTATTTCATACCCTGCTAACGGGGCAATCCACTTCAATTTCACTATTAGACAACCATGTGCTGCATTATGGAAAGAAAAACTAATATAAGAAAGAGAAGGCATAATACAAGCTAAGACGAGGAGGGTAAGTGCTCACCGTAGAACCTGAAACGTGCCACCGCAAGATGCTCTCGGCAAATGGATCTCAACAGTTGAATTTTCCGGAGAGATAACCATTCCTTCGTCTTGCGGTAAAACCTTCCGGGGAATGAATGGGCAAAAAATGGTTCAGATTATTCATTGTATGTACACTACATGACACCTTAAATCTCCATCTACTGCATGACCTGGGTGACATACAAACCCAAGAATATAATCCCCAATATCATTACTCCTTTCAGATAAAGACTGATTTGATGAAAACAGGGGATAGACGAACATTGGCCTAGCCGTCTGCCTATATATAGTATAGCCGGAGCAAAAACACAGGTCATCGCCACTCCTACGCCCCATTCTTCCAAGAACGCCCACACTAAAACCCAAATTCCGGTCATCCCTAACAACACTCGGACAAATACCACGGTCCTCGGAACCCCTGCAAGTATCGGAAAGGTCATGTACCCTCCCATCTTATCTCCCCCCATGTCCTCGATGTCTTTGACCAATTCTCTTGCCCAGCTCACCAAAAAGGCAAAACCACTAAAACTCAACATTACATACAACATATGCTCTACAATCTGCTTGTCCTCTGCTGCCAACCGATTAAGGGCCGGCATTTCAGCTAAAAAAAACACCCAGGGAAATAGTGCAGACAAGAGCGCGACCAACAGGTTACCCGTCAAGGGCCGGCGCTGCAAGGCGTAGCTGTAATACCACAATTTCATACTAAATAAAACATAGATAAAGATATAGGAGAGATGCCCAACTCTCCATGCCAATCCTCCGGCCAACAGCCCCCCCAATGTAAGCAAACCATAATACAAGTTGATAGCTGAATCCGAAGAGATACTCCCTGTCTGCAAAACCCTTTCCGGATTATTAATCGCATCAACCCTTATATCGTATAAATCATTTATTACATTTCCAGCTGCGACCATAATGACGGTAACGAAAGCAAGTAAAACTGCCTCAGTAGCGGAAAGGACAGTGGAGATACCATACCGACCCAAGACAGGTGCTATCCATCCCCACCACACGAGTGACTGCAAGGCAAAGACCAAAAGGACATTGGGCCAACGAATCAGAGATAAATAATTGGATACCATAATAGATCTTTTCATTACTAAGGCGCCCTACCACTTCCCCTTTTCCTTCAAAATACATTCTATAACCTCTCGCACACATCCTTTTCCACCCTTTGCCGCGGTAATGTAATGAGATAGAATTTGTATTTCGCTCACAGCGTCCGCCGGGCAAATCGCCATTCCCGACCATTTCATACAAGCATAATCCGGCATATCATCCCCTACGTAAGCGATTGCCTCCCGTCTAATTCCCCAAGCCTCCGATAAACTACGAAGCACGGGCAACTTGTCCGCCACTCCTAAATAAACCTCCTCTATACCAAGTCCACTCAACCTCTTCCTAACGCCCTCACTGTTCCCTCCTGTTATCACTGCTATCTTGATACCTGCAGCCAACGCACGTTTGATCGCATATCCATCCCGAGTACTCATCGTCCTCAAAAGATGCCCTTCTTCCGTCACTAACAACCGACCATCTGTAAAAACACCATCGACGTCAAAGACAATAGCCCAAATGCCGGAAAACTCAATATCTCGCTTCATTTGTATATATTTAATTGTATTCTAGCCATCCATTCAACACCTATCTTCCCCATAAGATATCGGACAATCCACTCCACTCTATTCCATAACCCCTAACACAAAAATAATCATTACTAAATGCTTATTATTATTCAAGGTCAAAATTCGACCGCTCAAAAGTACAGAAATATCTCCTAACAGATTCAAATCAAGGGAAGCATCCCCTCCTTGGAACTTTTTAGGTCATTTTTACCTTATATAGATACAAATCAATACGACATGACCGCTTGGCAAATTTGGCTTACACTGGGATTAATCTTTTTTGCATTTGAAATATTTACGCCCGGATTTGTTCTAGGGTGTTTAGGTATAGGTGCATTTTTAACGCTCCCATTTACGTTTTTTGAAATTTCAATTTGGGGACAACTCATCCTCTTTGCTATAACGACTGTCTTAAGTTTCTTTTTCATTCGACCATTAGTAGTCCGGCTCTATGGAGATAGCGTCCCGATGAATGTCTATTCACTTGTAGGGAAATCTGCCATTGTCACCCGCAGTTTTGACCCCAAATCTC
>Ga0256841_1000483_pt1 | contig 41207 bp, 38 predicted proteins | sample 356308metaG_FD_185971 | JGI IMG/M metagenome (GOLD analysis project Ga0256841, IMG submission 185971) | Hydrothermal vent microbial communities from Mid Atlantic Ridge, Atlantic Ocean - 356-308 | ecosystem: Environmental > Aquatic > Marine > Hydrothermal vents | place: Atlantic Ocean: Mid...
GGCGGCACGCAGCGCCATGTCGGCGGTATCCTCATCGCGTACTTCACCTACCAGGATAATGTCGGGGTCCTGGCGCAGCATGGAACGAATGCCACTGGCGAAATCCAGTTTGGCGGCCGCGTTCACCGACGTCTGGCGGATCATGGACATGGGATATTCGACCGGGTCCTCCAGGGTCATGATATTGACCGATTCACTGTTCACGTAGTTGAGCATCGAATACAGCGTGGTGGTTTTGCCGCTGCCGGTAGGCCCGGTGACCAGCAGGATACCTTCCGGTCGCGCCATCATCAGGCGCAGCGTGGCCAGCGCCGTATCACTCAGGCCCAGCTGGTCCAGGGGCACGATGCCCTTGTTGCGGTCGAGTATGCGCAGCACAATATTTTCGCCGAAGGTGGTCGGCTGTGCGGATACACGGAAGTCGATGGGCCGACCGAACAGTGTCAGCGAGATATGCCCGTCCTGCGGTGCACGGGTTTCCGCGATATTCATGCCGGAGATGACTTTCAGCCGCACCGCAATGGCCGACCAGTAGTTCTGGTGCAGGCTGCGCACCTGGCGCAGCACGCCGTCGATACGGTAGCGGATGCGCAGGAAACCGTGCTCGGGCTCGAAATGGATATCGGAAGAACCTTTCTTGACCGCATCGGACAATATGGCATCCACCAGCCGAACCAGCGGCTGGCTGTATTCGTCTGATTCACCGGGCATGGCGCTGTAGTCGATCTGCCCGGTTTCGATTTCGCGCAGGATACCGTCCACGGACAGTTCAAAACCGTAGAACTGGTCGATCGCGTTTTCGATTTCGGATTCGCCGGCCAGCACCGGGTGAATATCGATTTTTCCGCCCAGCAGCGCCCGCAGCTGGTCGATGGCGACCACGTTGAAGGTATCGGAAATGGCCACCGTGAGCAGGTGCCTGTGCGTATCGATCGACAGTGGCATGATCTGGAAACGACGGGCGATATCCTTGCCGACCAGTTGCAGGACTTCCGTATCGACCACGACCTTGCCCAGGTCGACACTTTCATGGCCCAGCGCTTCACCCAGTACATCACGTACCACCGCCTCGGTGGCGAAACCCAGGCTGACGATGATTTTGCCAAGCTGTTCCTTGCACTTTTTCTGTTCGGTGAGGGCGATGTCCAGCTGATCCTTGGTGAGGATGCCTTTTTCGATCAGCAGGTCGCCGATGCGTTTTGGTTTTGCCACGGCGCTCATGGCGTATTCCCCACAGAGCGTTGCAGTTGCCGGATCCGGTTGTCCGCCCGGGTTGTGTTGAACAGCGCGGTATGCTCCGTGGCCAGGCGCTGTGCAATCCGGTAGTAATCCAGGGCTTGCCTGCGCAGACCCAGCTGGTCAAGGCTGATCGCCAGGTTGAATGCGTAGTCCGGTTGTTCCGGGTTGATACGCTGTGCCTCGAAATAGGCCTGTTGCGCTTCCTTCCATTGCCCCGCAGAAGCATAGCGGTTGCCCAGCGCAAAATGCAGCTGGGCATTATCGGGATCATTCTGCAGCCAGTGTTTCAGCTGGCTGGTGTCGCGCAAGTCGTTACCCGGGTTGCCCAGTGAGTTTAGTGCAACCCGGGCTGTTTTATCGGCCGGGTTGGCTTTCAGCACGCGCTGGTAGTAATAACGTGCAATTTCGGGTTTGCCCTGGTGCATGGCGATGCCTGCCAGTCCGAGTGCGGCGTCACGGCTGCCCGGGTTGCGTTTCAGCGCCTTCCGGTAGAGCTGTTCCGCTGCCACGTAGTGCTGTTGCTGGTAGGCGTTATAGGCTTTTTGTATCACGGGTTGCACAGCACGGATTCGGCGGCTCTTGTGGATTTCAATCCGTTGTTCGGTTTGTGCCGCAATCGCGCCAGCTCCAGCGCCGGGGTCAGGAGCCCTGTCAACCGGCTGTTGCGCCAGGGTCGGAGTCGGTGCAGCAGGTGCGGGTACGGCTGCCGCAGGGTGGTCCGGAACAGCAGGCTTATGTGACGGTGCCGTGGCCGGTGGCACCCGGTTCGTGCCCGGGTCCGGTGCGTCAATCAGCGTGGCAGTGTGTGCCGCATCCGGTACCAGGGGCTGTTCACTGCGCCAGAAGTAATAGCTGCCGGTCAACAGGAGGATGGTGACAAAACCGGACAGGAAGTACAGGGCTTTTTTCTGCCAGGGTGCTGCCGGTGCACCCAGCAGGGCGGCCGCTGATTTCGGCGGCTCAACGGGTGGTTCCTTATCCGGGTTTTCCGCGGGCTCATCCCGCTTGTCAACGGCAAAGGCATCTGTCTCGGTCTCCAGCTCTTCGACCAGTTGCGCCGCTGCATCCAGCGGCTCCAGCTGCATGTCAGCCGGATCTGCCGCTGGCGGCGTTTCGGTGGTTGCGCTTTCACTCGCGGGCGGCTGTTCCTGCTGCGTCTCTGCCCGGCGCAATGCATCCATCAGGAGACTCAATTGCGCTTCCTCTGCTCGTTGGCGTAACGGGGACCCAGGGGTGCGGTCGGGTCTGGAAGGTAGTCCGTGTAGGTGTCCAGTTGCTGATCGATACTGGCGATGACGCGTGGTCGCAGAAATATGACCAGCTCGGATTTCTTGATCTTGTTGTTGCGATAGGTAAAGGCATCACCGACATAGTCCAGCTCGGTGAGGCCCGGGATTCCCTGGTCGTTGAGCTGGATGGAGTCCTGGATGAGGCCGCCCAGTACCGCCATCTGGTTGCTGCGTACACGCAACACCGACTCCATCTCACGTACCTGTATCTGTGGTATCTGGCTGACGATGTCGTTTTTTGCCAGTGCCGGGTTGGGGTCGTTTACAAAACCGGTAACGCGGGAAATCGTTGGCCGTACATTGAGCGTGATGGCATCTTCGCGGCTGATCTGCGGAGTGACCGACATGACGAAGCCCACCGGTACCGTATGGGGGGTACTGGTGAAGGTAGTCTGTGAGTTGGTCTGGTTGGTTACGGTATCCGCTTCGAGCGTAAAGTAGACCACGTTTTCCACCACTTTGAGCAAAGCGGTCTGGTTGTTGATGGCCATGATCTTGGGGCTGGACAACACCTTCACATTGCCGAATTCCTGCAGCATTTTTACCGAACTGGCGATACTGCCCCAGCTCTTGTTGGTGAGGTAGTCCACCTTGAATACCGGGGGTGAATTGAGGTTTGAACCCAGCAGGTTTTGCGAAACGCTCAGACCGGTGCCGTTATCGGCCAGTACCGACCAGTCGACGCCGAACTGGTAGTTATCGTTTAGCTCCACTTCCACAACGGTGGCCTCGATCAGTACCTGTCGCTGCGCGCTGGTCATCAGCCGGTCCAGGTATTCCTGGATCAGCAGGTGCTGGGACTGGGTGGCGCGTACGGTTAGCAGACCGGTTTCGGCGTTTACGATTACAGAAACGTCAACAGCGCTGTCTTCACTGTCCAGGCCGATAAAACTGGCGACATTGGTGCGCAGCTGTTTCCAGAACTGGTTTTCAGAAGTAGTGGTTACCGATGTGCTGGAGCTGTTGGAGCCGCTACTGCTGCTGCCCCCGCCGCTGGAACCGCCGGAACCCTCCAGTGCGGACTGGCCGGTGGTGGCAATCTGTGTCGAGACGCCGTTGCTGCTTTTACTGTTGCGAACCAGGTTGACGTAATCGATATAGTAGCTGCGCAGGTAGGGCTGGTCTGCTTCCACGACCAGCAGGTCGTCTTCGAAGTGGTAGCGTATCGGGACCTGGGCGGCGATGCGGTCGAGAATCTGCAGCAGGGTCTGGTCAATGGCATTGAGAGTCACCTTGCCGGTCAGGCCCGGGTGTACATCGATATTCATTTTGGCATCGCGTGCCAGCGTGAACAGGAGTTCCGCCAGTGGCACATCGGTGACCACCACGCTGTAGGTTTCCTGTGCAATGGGCGGTGTCGGTTCCGGCACGACCGGGGCACGCGTTACCGGGCTGGGGATCTGCTGCGAGAGGTGCGAACGGTCTGCTTTCGGGATATTTTCCAGGTGTCCGGTCGACGGCCGGTCCGGCACTGGAACGCATCCGTACCCCAGCAACACAATAGCCAGTAACAGAAGTCTAGCTGTAGTCATCCTTGTTCTTCCCTGTGCGTGTGTCCGGGCCCGTCGCCTGAAAACGGTTTCGCAGCGGACCCAGAGAACGTAAATACGGCTGACGCCGTTGTATCCTCTCGGGTAAATCGGCCAGCGCGGCCAAAGCTTTTGTCCGGGTATCGAATTCACCAAACAGGATGCTCCAGCGCTGGCGTCCGGCAACTTCGCTGCGATACAGGTAGAGGTCGGCAAGGAGCTTGTTATAGGGTTGTCTGGAAAAGAGTTTTTCGACAGCGTGCAGATCGTCGTCCTCGGTCAGAAGCAGTTGAATGGTGAGTCCGCTTTGGTTCGGCTGTTGCAGCCAGCGGCTGGAGGCAAGCAGGCGCCCGGATACCAGCGGCAATCCGCCGGACGCTGGACGGGTTTGCAGCGCAGCCGCCCGTAATTCGTCAATATTTTGGCTGATTGCTGTCCGGTGTACCGTGTTTTCCTGACCGGGAGGCGCGTACCGGGTGATGACGGCGAAGCCGATCAGTGCTGCGGTTGCACCGGCACCGAGGCCCGCGGCGAGGCTCCGGGGGAGAAATGGCCGCCTGCGCACCCGCGCGTTGTCGGTGCGGGCACGCCACACGTGCCGCCAGCCCACGCGGTCGGACTGTGCCGCAAAGGCAGCCAGCAGGGCCTTGTCGGCCAGGATATTCAGGCGACGGATCAGGCCACGGGAGGATACGGCCAGCAGCCGGTAGGCGAGCGGGGTAAAAAGATCGTTGCCCCGGTAGCCGGCACTGTGCAAGCGGAAGCGGAGGTAGTCCCTGACTTCGGGCTGGCTCAGGGGTGACAGTCGGAAGCAGTGGCTGATACGGTCACGCAATTGACGAATTTCATGTTTTTCAATGAGTTGGTCCAGTTCTGGTTGTCCGAACAGCACCAGTTGCAGGAGTTTGCTGTAGCGTGTTTCCAGGTTGGACAGCAGGCGGATTTCTTCCAGGGCATCGAGCGACATTTGTTGCGCTTCTTCTATAAATACAACAACTTGTCGCTTATTCCGGTGTGCTTCCAGCAGGTGGTTCTGTAACAGTTGCTGCAGCTGCAGTCGCGGGGTGTCTGCGCTGGCCGGCAGGCTCAGCTCCAGGGCAATGGCAGCCAGGATTTCATCCCGGCCGAGGCTGGGATTGGTAAGGTAGACCACCTCGACGGAGTCGGGCAGTTGTTCCTGCAACATGTGGCACAGCATGGTTTTTCCGGTGCCGACTTCCCCGGTTACCTTGACCATGCCTTCACCGTGGGTAATGGCGTACACCAGTGAGTCCAGGATCTCGGCGCGCTGTCCGCCACCGAAAAAGCGCTGCGTATCGGGGGTAATGCGGAAGGGGTCCGCTGACAGTCCAAAATGCCTGTTATACATGTCAAACTCCTGTGTTTACCGGCTTGATCAGGAGTTACAAGCAAATTGTGCGCCACTGGCGTTGCGTGGCCCTGGCGGGAGGACTACTAACCGTTCAGTTGCAGGCTGCCGGTGAGGGCGGCTACGTCTGGCAGCTGGTGCTGTTCGAGGTATGCGCGGATGCCGTCGTTCAGTTTCGGACAGATCAGCGGGTCGTAAAACAGGGCGGTCCCCACGCCGACAGCCGCAGCACCGGCGATCAGAAACTCGATGGCGTCCTGCACGCTGGTGATACCGCCCTGCCCGATGATCGGGATATCGTGCGCCTTGCAGACCTGGTAGACCTGGTGAACTTTCAGTAACGCCACCGGTTTGATGGCCGGTCCTGACAAGCCGCCCTGGTTGTTGCCAATGACCGGCCTGCGCCGGTGAATGTCGATGGACATGCCCATCAGGGTGTTGATCACAGCAAAGGCGTCACTGCCCGCTTCGATACAGCGTCGGGCATTTCCCGCGATGTCGGTCTGGTTGGGCGACAGTTTGGTGATCAGGGGTTTTCCGGTGGCCTTGCGACAGGTCTCTACCACGCGTGCGGACATATCCGGATCATTGCCGAAGGCTACGCCACCTTCCCGGACGTTCGGGCAGGAGATGTTGATTTCGATTGCGTCAATCGGCGAGTCGTCGAAGCGACGGGTAACCTCATGGTATTCCTCCACCGTGGAGCCGGACACATTGGCGATGAAACGGGTTTCGCCGAAATCAAGCGTGGGCAGAATGGTATTCACGACGTGGTCGACGCCCGGGTTCTGCAGGCCGATGGCATTCAGCATGCCCGCCGGTGTTTCATCGATGCGGTGTGGCCGGTTGCCGGGCCGTGGTTCCAGTGTGGTGCCCTTCAGGCAGATGGCGCCGGCGTCACGGTTGGAAAATCCCCTCACCCGTGTATATTCTTCGCCGAACCCAACGCAGCCGGACAGTAATACCAGCGGTGTATCGAAGTTGAGACCGCAGAAATCAAGCTGGAGAGGATTGCTGTTTTGAGTCATTGCCCGGGTATTGGACCTGAACTGCCGGGGAAAGTGAAGTGATTTGCAAAGGCCGACGGGCAGCTTCTGTGCGATGGTTTGCGGCACGCCACCCGGCCGGTTTTGAGCCGCAGCAATACTGGTGGCGTCGCACAGGACCCCGTTTTCTGCACGGCCATTGCCTGCCGAAGGCCTGGCTGTTTTCCCCGGAGAGCCCATGTTTCATGTCGTACTCTATCAGCCGGAAATACCACCCAACACCGGCAATATCATTCGCCTGTGCGCCAACACCGGAAGTCAGCTGCACCTGATAAAACCGCTGGGCTTCGAGCTGGAAGACAAAAGACTGCGTCGCGCGGGACTCGATTACCGTGAATGGGCCCGTGTAGCCGAGCACGATTCGCTGGATGCGTTTCGGGCGGATGTAAAACCCGGTCGGATGTGGGCGGTATCTACGCGTGGACATCGCCTGTACAGCGAGGTTTCATACCAGCCCCACGATGCTTTTCTGTTCGGGCCGGAAACCCGCGGACTCCCCGAATCCGTACTTGAACAGCCGGGTCGGGAACAGGTGATCCGTATTCCAATGGTCGTGGAGAGCAGGAGCCTGAACCTGTCCAACGCGGTGGCGATCCTGGTGTACGAGGCATGGCGTCAGCGAGGATTTTTCCAGGGCGGCTAAGCCGGATTTCTCACCAGGTTCCGTAGCGAGCCTGCAGGTGAGGACATGGAACCGGTATCGCCCGGTCAAGACCGTCTGCCGCAGGGATGCGTCAGTGTGTTTCGGCTTTCGGTTCCCGGGCCAGCAGGGCATCCACTGCTGCCGACGCACTTTCCCCGTCATAGAGCACGCGTTTCACCTGCTGTGTGATCGGCATATCAACCTGTTGTGCGTCCGCAAGAGCGGCCAGTTCTTTTGCCGTGTGCAGACCTTCAACGGCCTGGCCGATATCCGTGACTGCCTGTTCCAGTGCAGTGCCCCGGCCGATGGCCAGTCCCAGGCGACGGTTACGTGATTGATCGTCGGTGCAGGTCAGCACCAGGTCCCCGACACCCGCCAGCCCCATGAAGGTTTCCTGTCGGCCACCCATTTTGATGCCGAGGCGCATGATTTCGGCCAGCCCGCGTGTAATCAGCGCGGCGCGCGCATTGGCGCCGTAGCCGAGGCCGTCCGATATGCCGGCGGCGATGGCCAGTACGTTCTTGATGGAACCGCCCAGCTCGACACCGATGACATCGGTACTGGTATAGGCGCGGAACCGGGAGCCGTGAAACAGCCGGGCGACCCGGCCGGCATATGCGCCGTTTGCCGATGCCACGGTCACGGCGGTAGGCAAACCCATGGCGACTTCTTTTGCAAAACTGGGTCCGGACAATACGGCCATTGCGCCGTGTCCGGGCAGTTCTTCTTCCACAACCTGGTGCAGGAATCGGGCACTGCCGGGTTCCAGACCCTTGCTGGCCCATACCAGGTTGAATGCAGGACCGATCGCGTTGCGGACGCGTTGCAGAACGGAGCGAAAACCGGCGCTGGGTACGGCAACCAGCACGAAGTCAGAAGTATCCAGCGCGGAAAGCAGTTCGGCAACCGGTGTCAAATCCGGCGGAAACGCCAGGTCGGGCAGGTAACGCTGGTTGCACCGCTCGGCAGCCAGGCGTTGTACATGATCTTCGTCACGGTCCCACAGTTTGACCCGGTTGCCGTTCCTGCGTAACAGCATGGCCAGCGCAGTGCCCCAGGAACCGGCACCCAGCACCGCAATGGCCGGACTTGACGAGTGCGGCATATCCGGTGCGTCTAACTGGCGGAAGCGGCCTGCTGTGCGTTTTCGGCCGCCTTTTCTGCGTACATCATGTCAAAATTGATCGGCGCGAGTAACAGGGGCGGGAACCCGCCCTTGGTGACCAGGCTGGAAATTTCTTCACGCGCATAGGGGAAAAGAATGTTGGGGCAATAGGCGCCGAGCATCGTGCCTTTTTGTGCCTGGTCAAAACCCTTGAGTGAGAACAGGCCCGCCTGTTGAACCTCCACCAGAAAGCCCGTTTTCTCGCCCTGTTTGGCGGTCACGGTAATATTAAGGCCGACCTCGTAGAGGTTTTCCTCGATATTGTTGACCGTGGTATTCAGCTGCAGGCTGATTTCGGGCTTGAAGTCTTCCGCAAATACGCCGGGAGAGTTGGGCGCCTCGAGCGATACATCCTTTAGATAAATACGCACGATTGCAAATTCTGCTTCGCCTGCGGTGGCGGCCTGGGAGTTGTCTTCAGTCATTTGAGTAATCCAGTGGTCAGATTGAATTGAATTATTTTTTGCTGACGGGCAGGCTGGCGTTCAGCCAGGCTGCAAACCCGCCGCTGAGATTGTACACGTTTTCGAAACCGTTTTTTTTCAGAGTGTTGCCGACACTGCTGGAGCGGTTACCGGAACGACAGTAGGCGATAATCGGTAATTCCTTGAATTTCTTCAGTTCCGTAACCCGTTCCGGGAGTTGCTTGAGCGGGATATGGATGGCTTCGGGAATGTGTCCTTCCCGGTATTCCCGTTCTTCCCGGGTATCGAGAAACACGGCATTTTCCCGGTTGCTCAGGCGGGTGGCCTGGGAGGGATCCACGGACTTCATACCGCCCAGGCGGCGCATGATTTCACTGGCGAAAAAGGCGCCCAGGGTGCCGATAAAAGCGAGTATCAGGATCGGGTGGTTGCCGATGAATTCGGGTATGCGGGCAAAATCCACGCGGGATTTCCTCCAGTTACAGGTGGCTGTGAAGCGGGTTGATCAGCTGCCGGAAGGCATGCTGCAGAATACTTCCCGCATCATGCCGATCAGGCGCAGGGTGCGGGAATCGCTTACCCGGTAGTAGACCCGGTTGGCGTCCTTGCGCGACGCGAGAATGCCCTTGTCCCGGAGGATCGCAAGATGCTGGGAGATATTGCTCTGCGAAGTACCGACGTGTTCCACGATATCCTGCACGCTGACTTCCTGGTCGCCGAGTGTGCACAGGATTTTCAGGCGCAGCGGGTGCGACATGGCTTTCAGGGAGCGGGATGCGCGATCGATGTCTTCGTCACGGGTAATGAGGGTTTCACTGGCCGACGCCATCAGCATTTTCTCCACCTGTGGTGCCATCTAGACGTAATGAAAAAGCGTGCCGGGACCAATGTTTTAGCCCTGCCCTTTATAATCAAAACATTATACAATAATACTCCTGTGAAGAAAGTCGCAAATTGTTCCAATGTTGCCAACGGCATAGCCAGCTTGCCTGTATCGGGTTAGACTTGGTCTAAATCATTGCGAACCACCCTGGTTTAATTGAGGTTATGTCAAAATCACCACGCCCTGTAGCCCTGATCATCCTGGATGGTTGGGGTTACAGCGAAGATCTTGAATCCAACGCTATCGCTGCTGCCAACACCCCGGTCTGGGACCGGATGTGGCAGGCGTATGCCCATAGTTTCATTCGTACTTCCGGTGCGGCCGTAGGATTGCCGGGTGACCAGATGGGCAATTCCGAAGTCGGGCACCTCAACCTGGGTGCCGGTCGCGTGGTCTACCAGGAGTTCACGCGTGTCAGTCGCTCGATCAAGACCGGCTCTTTTTTTACCAACGCCACCCTGACAGATGCGGTAGATCTGGCAATCGAAGCTGAAAAGGCGGTGCATATCATTGGCCTGTTGTCGCCCGGCGGAGTGCACAGTCACGAAGAGCATATTCATGCGATGGCCCGGCTGGCGGTGGAGCGCGGTGCCGGCAAGGTCTATTTACACGCCTTCCTCGATGGACGTGATACACCGCCGCGCAGCGCAGCGGCATCCATCCAGGCAATGGATGACAAGTTCCGCGAACTGGGTAATGGCCGTTTTGCCTCGATGATCGGCCGATACTACGCCATGGACCGCGACCATCGCTGGCCCCGCATTCAGGCGGCCTATGATCTGATCACCGAGGGAAAGGCGGAGTTCGAGGCGCAGGACGCGATCAGCGGACTGGAAATGGCCTACGCGCGCGATGAGGGTGACGAATTTGTAAAGGCTACGCGCATCGTGCCCGAGGGCGAGCAGCCGGTGCGCGTGGAAGACGGCGATGTCGTGGTTTTCATGAACTTTCGATCCGACCGGGCGCGCCAGATCACCCGCCCCTTCATCCAGGATGACTTTGACGGGTTCGAACGCGAGGTGGTACCCCGGCTGGGCCGTTTCGTCAGCCTTACCGAGTACAACGCGGAGTTTGACATCCCGGTTGCTTTTCCGCCGGAACGTTTAAAGAACGTGTTTGGTGAATATGCATCCAGACTGGGCTTGCGCCAGTTGCGGCTGGCGGAGACCGAGAAGTACGCGCACGTTACCTTCTTTTTTAACGGTGGCAGGGAAGAGCCCTTTGAAGGCGAGGACCGCATCCTGGTGCCGTCACCGCTGGTGGCGACCTACGACCTGAAGCCGGAAATGAGCGCAGCGGAAGTGACCGACCACCTGGTCGAGGCGATCCGGGGCGACAAATACGACGTGATTATCTGCAACTACGCCAACCCTGACATGGTCGGCCATACGGGTAATTTTGATGCGGCCGTGCAGGCGATAGAAACCATCGACCGGTGCCTGGGGCGGGTGTTCGATGCGCTGCAGGAAGCCGGTGCCGAGGCATTGATTACGGCGGATCACGGTAATGCCGAACAGATGCGCGGCAAGGAGACCGGTCAGGCACATACCGCGCATACATCCAACCCCGTACCCCTGTTGTACGTCGGCCGAGCGGCAAAGATGGCGGACGGTGCGCTGGCAGACGTTGCGCCCAGCATGCTGTACCTGATGGGGCTGGACATTCCGCGCGAGATGACGGGGCGCTCGCTGGTCGAGCTGGTCGACGAGCAGCGTTCCGGCAACGACTCCCCGCTAGCGCCACAGGAGGCGGAGGTCTGATTCCCGGTGTCGGGTGCCTGCAATCATGCCCCGTACCGGTGCTGTCGCGTGCTGCTGTTGCTCTGCGGCCTCCTGCCGGGACCGGTATACAGCCTGGGTGCAGACGACCCTGCCGCAAAGGCGGCGGAACTCGCGACCCTGCGCGAGCGCATGCAGACGCTGCAGAACCAGTTACGGCACAACCAGGATAAAAAAAGCCGCGCCGAACAGAAGTTGCGTGAGGTCGAAACAAAAATCGGTACGGCCAGCCGTGAGCTGCTCCGTGTCGAACACAGGCTGGAAAACAGTACCCGACAGCTCGCCGACCTGCAGGCGCGGCAGAAAGAGCAGACCCTTGCATTGCAACAGCAACGCCGGCAAATCGCCAGGGAGGCACGTGCCAGCTACGCCATGGGCAGGCAGCAGCAGGTCAAGTTGCTGCTCAACCAGGAACAGCCGGCTGCTGTAGGCAGGGCACTGACCTATTTCGGCTATTTGTCACGTGCGCGTATGGCGCGCGTGGATTCCATTCATACTGCGCTGGAGCAACTGCAGGCAACCACGGCTTCCATACAGGATACCAACCGTGAGCTGATGGAACTGCGTAACCGTCAGCTGCTGGCGTCGCGGCGCCTGCAGGAAAAGAAGCAGCAGCGTGAACAGGTAGTGGCGAAGATTGGTCGTGAACTCGAAAGCCAGAGCGACGAACTGCAGAGGCTCCGGCTGGACGAGAGGCGCCTGCGGAAACTGCTGGCCTCGTTGCGTGAGCTGCTGGCGGATATTCCCCTCGATGCCAGTCTCCATCAGCCTTTCGGTGCATTGAAGGGCAAGCTGAAATGGCCCGCACCCGGCCGGCTGACTTCGCGCTTTGGCAGCCGGCGCGGTAACAGCGGGCTGACCTGGCAGGGCGTCATGATTACTGCGCCCGAAGGTACCCGTGTGCGGGCGATTGCGCAGGGCCGCGTGGCTTTTGCGGACTGGATGCGCGGGTTCGGTCTGCTGCTGATCGTGGATCATGGTGATGGTTACATGAGCCTGTACGGTCACAACCAGGCACTGTATAAGGAAGTCGGTGAATGGGTCGATACAGGGGAAATGGTGGCAACACTGGGCGCCAGCGGTGGTCAGAACCGTCCCGGGCTGTATTTTGAGCTCAGGCACCAGGGGCGCCCCATCAACCCGGTGCGCTGGTGCTCCGGCAGGCCGGCATCGCTGTCCTGATGTACGGCGGGCGCCCGGCTATGGTAAGGTCCGCTTTATCCGTGTAGCCGATTCATAAGTAAGGCTTTTATTATTCACATATTGAGGTGATCAATCAGGTCACCAGGCTGGAATTGAATGAGTGTAAAGAGAAAGAACGTTTTCCTGGTACTGGCCGGTGTAGTGGCCGGGCTTTCCCTGTCGATTGGCCAGGGTGTTTTCGCCGAGCGCGAAGCCACGGCAACGGCCGGCTTGCCGGTAGAGGAGCTGCGCACCTTCAGTGATGTGTTCGGTCGTATCAAGAATGACTACGTCGAGGAGGTCTCCGACAAGGAGATGCTGGAGAATGCCATTCGCGGCATGCTTTCCGGTCTGGACCCGCATTCGGCCTATCTCGACCAGGATCAGTTCAAGGAGCTGCAGGTCGGGACGACCGGGCAGTTTGGCGGGCTGGGCATCGAAGTCGGCATGGAGGATGGCTTTGTAAAGGTCATCGCTCCCATTGACGACACGCCCGCGCAACGCGCAGGCATCGAGGCAGGCGACCTGATTATCCGCCTCGACGACACACCGGTAAAAGGGCTGACACTGAATGAAGCAGTAAAGATCATGCGTGGCAAGCCGGGTTCTGTGCTGAAGCTGACCGTGGTGCGCGAAGGTGTCGACCAGCCGCTGAAGATTGATATCAAGCGCGACATTATAAAGGTGAAGAGCGTCAAGCATCGCATGCTGGAAGACGGTTTTGGCTATGTGCGCATATCGCAGTTTCAGTCCAAGACCGCGGAGAACATGGTCGATGCGGTCGAGAAGCTGAAAAAGGAAGCGGGCGGTTCGCTGAAGGGCCTGGTGCTGGACTTGCGCAATAATCCAGGTGGCGTACTGAATGGAGCGGTTGCGGTATCCGATGCGTTCCTGAAGAAGGGCCTGATTGTGTATACGGAAGGCCGGGTGAATGACTCCAAGCTGAGGTTCAATGCCACACCGGACGACATCCTGGATACGGCACCGCTGGTGGTGCTGGTCAACCAGGGTTCGGCGTCGGCATCGGAAATCGTTTCCGGGGCCCTGCAGGATCACAAGCGGGCCATTATTGTTGGTTCCCGGACCTTTGGTAAAGGTTCGGTCCAGACCATACTGCCGCTGAGCAACGGTACTGCGGTAAAACTGACCACGGCACGTTACTACACGCCTTCCGGCCGCTCTATCCAGGCGGAAGGCATCGTGCCGGATATCCGCCTGGAGCCGGTGCGGGTTTCGGCGGTCGAGCGCTCTTTCGACCCGATCAAGGAGGCCGACCTGAGCGGTCACCTTACCAACGGCAAAAAGGAGAAAAAGAAAAAAACCAGTGCTGCCGACAGGGAAAAAACCAAACAGGATGAGGAAAAGTCCCTGGCACAAAAGGACTACCAGCTGTATGAGTCGCTGAACCTGTTAAAAGGCCTGGCGATTCAGCGGGAGAAAATGCAGTGATAAAACGAACCGGCCTCTGGCCGGTTCTTTTTTTGTGTGTCGCTTTTCTGCCATCGGCCCGGGCCGGCAGCTCCGCAGACCTGCCTGCCATCAGTATTATCATCGATGACATGGGTAAACGCCTGGAAAGCGGGCGCCGGGTTCTGGCGCTGCCCGGCCCGGTAGCCTGTGCCTTCCTGCCGCGCGCACGACACACGGATTACCTGGCGCGCCAGGCGCATACCGCGGGCCGGGAAATTCTGTTGCACCTGCCGATGGACAGTGTTGACGGGCGGCGTCTGGATGCGGGTGCGGTCACGCTGGATATGACGGAAAAACAGTTTGCTGCCACGGTAGCGGCCGATCTGGGCGCCGTACCGTACGTCACTGGTATCAACAACCACATGGGAAGCTTGCTGACGCGTCATCCCGGGCATATGCTGTGGCTGATGCGGGCGATGCAGCAGCAGGCGGGGCTGTTTTTTGTCGACAGCCGTACCACGGTGGCTACCGTGGCGAAAAGGGTTGCCATGGAAAACGCAGTGCCCAGTACCGAGCGCAACGTGTTTCTCGACAATGAGCTGGGGGCGGATGCCATCGCGTTCCAGTTTGAACGCCTGCTCGCACTGGCCAGGAAGCAGGGCACTGCACTGGCTATTGGCCACCCTCACCCGCAGACACTGGCGTTTCTGGAGCAGCAGCTGCCGCAACTGGGGCAGCGGGGTTTTCGCTTGCTGCCGGTGCGCGACCTGATTGAACTTCAGCAACAGGGTGAAAACACATGGCAAGCGTCCTGGTCCCCCTCGCACAGGGGTGTGAAGAACTAGAAGCCGTTACCGTGGTGGATTTGTTGCGGCGCGCCGGTATCGGCGTGGTTACTGCAGGCCTGGATAACCGGCCGGTACGCGCATCAAGAGGCACGGTACTGGTCCCGGACACTACGCTCGACGATGCACTGAAACAGCAGTATGACATGGTGGTCCTGCCCGGTGGTTTGCCCGGCGCAGAGCACCTGGATGCGGACCCGCGCATACGCGGTGTGTTGAAGCAGATGACGGAGACGGACCGCTATACGGCTGCGATATGCGCGGCACCCAGGGTGCTCGCCGGGATGGGTCTGCTCGAAGGCCGGCAGGCGACCGGTTTTCCGGGCGTGCTGGATGATTTTGACGGCATCGAGTATCGCACGGATGCCGTGGTACAGGATGGCAAGGTCATTACCTCACGTGGCCCGGGAACAGCGATGGATTTTGCGCTGGCGCTGATCGAGCAACTGGTCGGAAAAGAAAAACGTGATGAAGTGGAAGCCGGTCTGCAGCGGCCGAATCAGGGCTGAAAGGAACGCGGTTGAAACTGATTGAAGTTGTCGCGGATGCCGGGCACCTCGATACACTGACCGGTCTGGCGGAGCAGTACGGTGCGCTCGACTACTGGTACAGCCAGACGGTCGAAGACCAGCGCCGCAGCCTGCGCATGCTGGTGGATGATGCCAAGCGCCAGACAGTGCTCGATGCGCTGCAGAACCTGCTGGGTGCCTCCGGCAACGCGCGCATCATCGTTCTGCCGGTAGAGGCGGTGCTGCCCAGGCCGGATCAGGATGCAGTTCCGGACAAAAAGAACGAGAGCAAGGCAAGCACCAGCACTACGCGCGAAGAACTGTACAACCAGATCGAAAAAGGAGCGCGCCTGGACGGGAATTACCTGATCCTGGTTTTTCTGTCCACGGTGGTTGCCGCCATTGGCCTGCTGGAAAACAATGTGGCGGTGATCGTTGGCGCCATGGTGATTGCGCCGCTGCTGGGTCCGAACATTGCGCTGGCATTCGCAGCGACACTGGGCGATCGTGACCTGCTCCGGGAATCGTTCCAGACCAATCTTGTCGGTGTGGTATTTGCGCTTTTGCTGTCCGTCGTGATTGGCTGGCTGTGGCCCGTGTTCACTCCCAATGCGGAAATTATCGCGCGCACCGATGTTGGTTTTGACGGGGTTGTGCTGGCGCTGGCCTCCGGTGCAGCCGCCGTTTTGTCGCTTACCAGTGGTGTAGCCAGTGCGCTGGTGGGCGTTATGGTGGCCGTTGCCCTGCTGCCTCCCGCGGCTACCCTGGGTATGGTGCTTGCCTCCGGGCAGCATGAAATGGCGGCCGGTGCCGCACTGCTGCTGGCGGTGAACGTGGTTTGTGTGAATCTTTCCGCCAACCTGGTTTTTTTTATCAAGGGCGTCAGGCCCAGGACCTGGATCGAAAAGCGCAAGGCGAGACAGTCGGCGGTATGGATCGGCCTGTTCTGGGTCATTGCGCTGGCAGTACTGCTGTTCGCTGTGTATGCGCGCAATTTTGTCCAGGAGCCTGTCGGCCTGTAAGGAGGCGATTAATTCGTCGATAATATTTACAGAAAAATTTTAGCGCCGTCTAACCATAAAAACAATATAACACTATGTTATTTAAAATATATTAATGGATTCTTATGATCCGGCTGTGTCGGTATTATTGACAATAAAAAATTCAGCCAATTCCTGTGTTCAGGCAACTCATTGATTTATAAGGAAGTGAAAAACAGGCACGCTTGTTGCTCTATGTACTGTACCAAGACCGAATAATAAACAAGTTTTGAAACAGTGTTGCGGTAGATGCTTTTCGAAAACGGTGTTGGAGGAGTTAATTTATAATAAACGTTGACAGGTAGAGAGAACTTCACAGCGTATCGTTACAACAACAAGGCTCACAGGACCACAAAAGCTATAATAATTGAAAGAGCCCATTCCGACCCGCCATTTTGGCGGGTTTTTTTATGCCGGTCTACACTGCTGTCGCGTTAACCCGCCAACCACGTGACCGAAATATAAGCGGCAGATACGTTTTGAGCCAGGTCGGGCAGCCCGGACATGGAACCGGTATCACCCGGTCAGGACCGTCTGCCGCAGGGATGCGGCAGTCGAGCGGCCAGGGATGGCAGGTTCTGCGTGTCCTGACCGGGTGATACCGGTTCCATGTCCTCACCTGCAGGCTCGCTCCAACGTTAACGGGACAGCAGTGGCCGGTCTATTCATCGGTCCAGGCATAGACCAGGAAAAAAACAGCCAGCCCGCCCAGCACCCAGCTGAGCATCGGTGCCCCGCCCCACATGGCCGGGGTATAACCGTCCAGGCCGAAGATGACGGAAGCGCTGATCAACAGTGCGCCGCCGACGATGGCGGCCAGCGAGCGCTGGCTGGAACGGCGCATCTGTTCCCGCAGTTTTTCCAGCTCACGGGATTCCCACTGGATCCGCAGTTTTCCTTCCGTTGCCTGCTGCAGAGTGCGGTGCACCAGCTGGGGTATCTCAGGCAGCTGTTCACTCCATTCCGGCAGGCTGCGGCCCATGCGACCAATGAACGCGCGTGCGCCGACCTGCTCGCTGACCCAGCGCTCCAGGAACGGCTTTGCCGTCTGCCACAGGTCAAGGTCCGGGTACAGCTGGCGCCCCAGGCCTTCGATGTTGAGCAGCGTCTTTTGCAGCAGTACCAGCTGTGGCTGGATTTCCATGTTGAAGCGGCGTGCGGTCTGGAACAGGCGCAGCAGCAGTTGCCCGAAGGAGATCTCCTTCAACGGGCGTTCGAAGATGGGTTCGCAGACCGAGCGAATGGCAGATTCGAATTCATCGATACGCGTGCCTTGCGGGACCCATTCGGATTCGACGTGCAGTTCTGCCACACGGTGGTAATCACGACGAAAAAAGGCCAGGAAGTTCTCCGCCAGGTAGCGCTGGTCGCCGGGACTCAGGGTGCCCATAATGCCGAAGTCGACCGCCATGTAGCGGCCATCGGCAGAGACAAAGATATTGCCGGGGTGCATGTCAGCGTGGAAAAAGTTGTGCTGGAATACCTGGGTGAAAAAGATTTCCACGCCGCGTTCGGACAGCGACTTCAGGTCGATACCACTGCGCCGCAAGGCCTCGATGTCATTGACCGGAACGCCGTAGATGCGTTCCATGGTCATGACGTTGCGCCGGCAATAGGGCCAGTATACTTCCGGCACATACAGCAGGCCGGAAGCGCTGAAGTTTCTGCGCAGCTGTGAGGCATTACCGGCCTCACGCAACAGGTCCAGTTCCTCGCACAGCGTCTTCTCGAATTCGGCCACCACTTCCCCCGGGCGCAGGCGACGACCGTCACGCCAGTATCGCTCCGCGAGGCCGGCAATGTAGTGCAACAGGCTCACGTCGCGCGCAATGACTTTCTCCACGCCCGGTCGCAGGACCTTTACCACGACGTCTTCCCCACTCTTCAGCGTAGCGGCGTGCACCTGTGCGATGGATGCGGAAGCGAGCGGTTGTGCGTCAAAACGGTGGAACAGTTCACTGACCGGCTGCTGGAAGGCACGCTCGATGATCTGCTGTGCGTGTTCACCGGCAAAAGGCGGCACGCGGTCCTGCAGTTTGGCGAGTTCGCGGGCAATGTCATCGGGCAGCAGATCCTGGCGGGTGGAAAGGATCTGGCCGAACTTGATGAAAATCGGGCCGAGGTCTTCCAGGCTCCTGCGAATACGGACTGCGCGTGGTGTTTTGCGTACGTACCAGTGCCAGGGCGCGAGGTAGCCCAGAAAACGGACGGGTCGGAACAGGTGGGTTGCAAGGACGACTTCGTCCAGGCCATTACGCACCAGTACCCAGTTGATATGCAGCAGGCGCAGCAGTTGGGCGGGCCGAATCATGCGCTGCTATCGCTGTATTGTTGCAAACGACGGATGCGCGCCGCCAGGCGATCGGCGTCCGCGCGCAACCGGTCTACGTCTTCGAGAAAGTAGCCGGTTTCGACACGGGTCGGTAACAGGCGTGCTTCTTCCTGCAGGTATTCGGACAGGTCCTGTTGCAGGGTGTCGCGGCTATGCTCCAGCCATTGCCGGGTGTTGCGCACCAGCTTGCCGGCCTGGTGTGCGATCACATCCCCGGTAACGCGGGAAAGCATTTCTTCCCAGTCCAGGTCAACCGCTGACAGCAACTCCTGGAACTGCTGCCCGGTCTCCGTGTCTCCCTGTATATCCACGATGCCTGCGAACAGCACATCTTCCCTGGACTCCAGCGCCAGCCTGGCGAAGCCAAACGGTGAACCGCGCAGCCGGGTATCCGCTTCGCCCTCGTAACGGGAGCTGACCAGTATCCCCGTGGCGTCCGGCATGAAGTACAGCGACAGGTCGAGCCCGGTAATTTCTACCGCGATGACCTTGCCATCCAGGGTGGCATAACGTCGCAGCGCATCCGGGTCCTGCTTCAGGTAAAGGTCCAGTGCGGATTCCAGTGCGGCGGCCAGTGTCGAAGCGGGGGTCAAGGGAGTATCCGGTTCAGCGCTGATCAGTAGTGATAGCCACGATGCAGCGCCACGATGCCGCCACTCAGGTTGAAGTACTCGCAATCCTCGAAACCGGCGTCTTCCATCAGGCTTTTGAGTTCTTCCTGCCCCGGGTGCATGCGAATGGACTCCGCCAGGTAGCGGTAGCTGGACTCGTCTTTTGCAATCAGCCGGCCCATCAGCGGCAGTATCCGGAAGGAATACAGGTCGTAGAACGGTTTTATGCCGGGCATGGGCCTGGAAAATTCCAGTACCAGCAGGCGTCCGCCGGGTTTCAGTACCCGGTACATGGATTTCAGTGCCCTGGCCTTGTCGGTTACGTTGCGCAGGCCGAAGGCGATGGTGACGCAGTCGAAGCTGCTGTCGGGGAAAGGCAGGTTTTCGGCGTTGGCCTGTACATACTGCACGTTGCCGCAAATACCGCGGTCCAGCAGGCGTGCGCGGCCGACGTTCAGCATGGCCTGGTTGATGTCCCCGACTACGACCTCGCCGTCCGCTCCGACCAGCCGTGACAGGCGTTCCGCCAGGTCCCCGGTGCCGCCGGCCAGGTCGAGTATTTTCTGACCACGACGTACTCCGCTCAGCTCGACGGCAAAGCGTTTCCACAGGCGATGGATACCGAACGACATGACATCGTTCATCAGGTCATAGTTGTCGGCCACCGAGTCAAACACGCCACCTACGCGACGTTGTTTTTCCTTCCAGGCAACCTGTTCAAAGCCGAAATGCGTAGTGCGGTCATTCATCAGGGCAGGGTCTTGTTGCCGAAAGCGGAGTGCGGCACGCCGGCTGCTTTCAGCCGGTCGAGATAGTCCTGCCAGTTTTTGTCCCGGTTGACGCCCAGCCTGTAGAGCGTATCCCAGGAGTAGATGCCGGTGTTGTGGTCGTCATCGAAGTAAATCTGGATGGCGTAGTTGCCGACCGGTTCGATGGACTTGATGTTGACGTCTTCCTTGTCCACCTGCAGTACGCCCTCCCCCGGCCCGTGTCCCTGCACTTCTGCCGAGGGTGAATACACGCGCAGATATTCGCAGCTCATTTCAAACTGTGCACCATCGTCAAACTTGATCTCCAGGGTCCTGGACTTCTGGTGCAGGTTGACTTCGGTGGGGTGTGGGTGTGTTTCTGCCATGTCAAACCTCGCTGGCGTTACAGGGCCTGTTAACAGGCCCTAGAGTATGTATCGGCTCAGGTCTTCATCCCGGGCCAGATCGGTCAATTGTGCATCCACGTAGTCAGCGTCGACGGTCACGCGTGCACCGGGTTGGTCCGCGGCTGAAAAGGACACCTGCTCCAGTAACCGCTCGATGACGGTGTGCAGGCGCCGTGCGCCGATGTTTTCCGTACGTTCGTTGATTTCCCACGCAATGGTGGCAATCCGTTCGATACCCTCCGCGGTGAACTCGAGTTGCAGGCCCTCGGTATTCATCAGCGCGCTGTACTGTTCGGTCAGGGAGCCGTCCGGTTCGGTAAGGATGCGCACGAACTCCCGGGCGCCCAGCGCCTGCAGTTCGACCCGGATCGGCATGCGGCCCTGCAGCTCGGGGATCAGGTCGGAGGGTTTCGACATGTGGAATGCGCCGGAGGCGATAAACAGGATGTGGTCGGTTTTCACCAGGCCGTGCTTGGTGGTCACCGTGCTGCCTTCCACCAGCGGCAACAGGTCGCGCTGCACCCCCTCGCGGGACACGCCCGGGCTGCCGCCCTGGTCGCTGCGCTGGGTGACCTTGTCGATTTCATCGATGAACACGATGCCGTTCTGTTCCACCTTGTGCAGGGCGCTGAGTTTCAGTTCTTCCTCGTTGATCATTTTGCCGGCTTCTTCGTCACTCAGTACCTTGAAGGCGTCGGCGACACGCAGTTTGCGCTGCTTTGTACGGTTGCTGCCGAAATTCTGGAACATGCCCTGCAGCTGGCTGGTCATTTCCTCCATGCCGGGCGGCGCCATGATTTCCACACCAACCGGTGTAGCGGAAATCTCCACCTCGATTTCCCGGTCGTCCAGCCGCCCTTCGCGCAGCATCTTGCGAAATTTCTGCCGCGTGTCACTGTTATCGGGTTCTTCCGTTGCAGCGTCAAAACCCGTGTTGCGTGCACGCGGCAGCAATGCGTCCAGGATGCGCTCTTCAGCGGCATCCTCGGCGCGATGCCGTACCCGCGCCATTTCCTCTTCGCGCGTGATCTTGATTCCGACGTCCATCAGGTCGCGGATGATGGATTCCACGTCGCGGCCGACATAGCCGACCTCTGTAAACTTGGTGGCTTCGACCTTGATGAAAGGAGCGTTGGCCAGCCGTGCCAGCCGTCGTGCAATTTCGGTCTTGCCGACCCCGGTCGGTCCGATCATGAGGATATTCTTGGGCGTGATCTCGCTGCGCAGCGGTTCGTCCACCTGTTGCCGGCGCCAGCGGTTGCGCAGGGCGATGGCAACGGCGCGCTTGGCGTCGTCCTGGCCGATGATGTGTTTGTCCAGTTCCTGGACAATTTCGCGTGGGGTCATTTCGGACATAGGGGTATTTCAGTGCATCAGCACTCGAGCTCTTCCAGGGTCAGGTTGTGGTTGGTATAGACGCACACACTGGCGGCGATCTCCAGGCCCTTCTCGACGATGCTGCGTGCATCCAGTTCGGTCGTATCCAGCATGGCGCGTGCTGCCGACTGTGCGAACGGCCCACCGGAGCCGATGGCCATCAGGCTGTCTTCCGGTTCGATGACGTCGCCGTTGCCGGTAATGATCAGGGAGCTTATCCGGTCGGCAACCACCAGCAGGGCTTCCAGGCGGCGCAACATGCGGTCGGTCCGCCAGTCCTTGGCCAGTTCCACGGCGGAGCGGACCAGGTGCCCCTGGTGTTTTTCCAGCTTGGCTTCGAACCGCTCGAACAGGGTGAAGGCGTCAGCGGTACCGCCGGCAAACCCGGCCAGCACCTTGCCGTGGTACAGCGTACGCACCTTGCGCGCATTGCCCTTCATAATGGTATTGCCCATGGACACCTGCCCGTCTCCGCCGACCACGACACGGCCGTTACGGCGTACGGAAAGAATGGTTGTTCCACGATACTGTTCCACACCAGGTCCTGAATCTGCTTCGGGGGGGCCGAAATTGTACACCAAGTGCGCGGCCGGGTTCAGGCCAATAGCGGAATCCTGCAGCAGTCAGGTGTTTTTTCCGGATTTGCGCGCGCGCGGGTGGGCCTGGTCGTAGACCTCGGCGAGGTGCTGGAAGTCGAGGTGGGTATATACCTGTGTGGTGGCGAGGTTGGCGTGTCCCAGTAATTCCTGCACGGCACGCAGGTCGCCGCTGGATTCCAGCATGTGGGTGGCGAAGGAGTGGCGCAGGGCGTGCGGGTGCAGGCGGCTGTCCAGGCCATGGCGCAGTGCCCAGCGGCGCATGCGCTGCTGCACACTGCGGGCGCTGAGGCGCGTGCCGCTGCGATTGATAAAAAGTGCCGACTCGCCCTCGGCGCAGTGTAGCGCACGGGTTGTTAGCCAGCGCGCGAGTACCTCGCACGCCTTGCGCCCTACCGGGACAATGCGGGTTTTGCGACCCTTGCCCAGTACCCTCGCCTCGCCCTGCCGCAGGTCGAATTGCTGCAGGTCCAGGTTCACCAGTTCGGCCAGGCGCAGTCCGGAGGAATACATCAGCTCCATGATGGCCAGGTCGCGCTGTGACAGCCAGTCATCCGGCCGGCTGTCCAGCAGGCGCTGGATACGGTCCACGTCCAGGCTGTGCGGCAGTTTATGCGGGGTCCTGGGGGCGCGGATGTCCTGGGCCGGGTTGTGATCCAGGACCTTCTGTCGGATCAGGTAGCGGCAGAAGCTGCGCAGCGCCGACAGTTTGCGCTGGATGCTGCGGCCACTCAGCCCCTGCCGGTGTACCCGGGCGGCATAGTTGCGTACCTGCTGCGGGTGCAGTTGTTGCCAGTGTGAAAGGCCCTGTTCATCACAGAAGCGGGTAACGCCAAGCAGGTCACGGCGGTAATTGCCCAGGGTATGGGGAGACAGTTGCCGTTCGTCACGCAGGTGGTGTTCGAATGCGGTCAGCTGTGCCAGCGCGTCAGTGTGCACGACTCAGGGCTGGCGGTGTTTTTCCAGCAGGCACGCCAGCAGTGCGCCGAGGTGACTGAGAAACAGTGTGCCCATGCCGGAACTGAAGCGGTTTACCTCGCGACTGCCGATGGCAAGCAGGCCTTTATCGGCGCGTGTGCCGAGCGGGATGACCGCGGCCGATTCAATCGCAGCCGCCTGGTCATGGAAAAGAAAGTCCAGCTGATCCTGGCGGAGGCGGCCGCACTGTGGCCTGTCCTCAGAGAACGGGCCGGGAAACAGGGCTTTCAGCGCGTCATCGACGACCAGGTCTGCTGCGCCGGTCTCGCGCTGGCGGACTTCGTCCAGCCCGGGCAGGCGCAGGGTGATGGTGTCGGCGCTGAACTCGTTGCGCAGGTGGTTTTCCAGACTGTCCAGCAAATCCGTCAGTGAGCTGGTGCGCAGCAGGTCCAGGGTCATCTGGTGCATGCGCTCGTTGAGCCGGTCGTTGTCGCGCGCCACATCGACCAGTTCCAGTAAGCGGGTCTTGATATCCTGGTTCTGTTCGCGCAATACCTGGACCTGGCGCTCGATCAGCGAGGTGGCGGAGCCACTCGAATGATTCAGCTGAAGGGTGGAGAGCAGTTCGGGACGTTCAGTGAAAAAGCGGGGGTGTTGTTTCAGAAAGGCGGTGACCTGTTCGGCATCGGGTTCGTTGACCCGGGTTTCAGCACTGGCTGTCGTGGTCATATGCGTATCTTCCCATCAAATACAAAGGTGGCAGGTCCTGTCATCAGTACCGGTTGATTTTCGCCCGCCCAGCTTACCACAAGATCACCACCACGTAGTTCCACATCCACGGTTTCGTCCAGCTTGTGCTGTATCCTGCCCACCACCACTGCAGCACAGGCCCCGGAGCCACAGGCCAGCGTTTCTCCCACGCCGCGCTCGAACACCCGCAGACGGATCCTGCCCCGGTTCACGATTTCCATAAAACCGACATTGACGTGATTGGGGAAGCGCGAATGCGACTCGATCTGTGGGCCGAGCCTGGCGATCGGTGCGGTATCCAGGTGCGGAACTTCCAGTACAGCGTGCGGGTTGCCCATGGATACTACACCGACTTCCACCGTCTCTCCGGCGGCAGACAGGGCGTACAGGGGTGCGCGCACAGTGGCTTCGAACGGGATGTCCTGCGGTTCGAGGCGCGGGAGACCCATGTCCACGGTAACGCGTTCGTCATCCTCGATGATCAGTTCAATACGGCCTGCCGTCGTCTGTACCGGGATGCGCCCGGCGTCGGTCAGACCCTTGTCACGCACAAAGCGGGCAAAACAGCGCGCGCCGTTGCCGCACTGTTCCACCTCGCGCCCGTTGGCGTTGAAAATCCGGTAGCTGAACTCCGTATCGTCCCGCTGCGGGCGTTCCACCAGCAGCAGCTGGTCAAAGCCTATGCCCAGCCGTCGGTCGGCAAGTTGACGGACCTGGGCCGCGCTCAGGTCGACGGACTGGTTGATGGCATCGATGACCATGAAGTCATTGCCCAGGCCGTGCATTTTGCTGAAGGACAGTTCCATAGCGGCAGGGTACGGGCTGGTGGGCAATTTGCAAGCGCGTCACGGGCATATCAGAATGAAGGCATGACTCCAGAACCGGCCGGACAGACAAGGGATGTGCTGCGCGTGCAGGAAATTGGCCTGCCGGGACTGGAGTCCGTGCTGGCAAGGTACGGCCTGGCGTGTGAGCGGGTCGACCGGGCTGCGCCGATACCGGGCAGTTACTGGGGAGATGAGGAGGCCGGCCTGATCGCCAACCGTCTGCTGGTGCGTGACGATACGCCGGTGCATTCCCTGCTGCACGAAGCCGGACACTTTGTCTGCATGACGCCGGAGCGCAGGGCGGGGCTGCATACCGATGCCGGTGGTGATTACGCGGAAGAAAACGGGGTGTGTTACCTGCAGATCCTGCTGGCGGACCAGCTGCCGGGCCTGGGGCGCGAGCGCATGATGCGGGATATGGACGCCTGGGGTTACAGCTTCCGGCTGGGTTCTGCCCGTGCCTGGTTCGAGCAGGATGCGGAAGACGCCTGGCAGTGGTTGCGCGACCGTAACCTGGTCGATGCATCGGGGCAGCCGACGTGGCAACTGCGTGACGGGGCCTTATAGTTCGCCGCAGACAATAAAATGCCGGTCGCTGACCACTTCAATTGCCAGCTGTTCGAGCCCCTGTCGTGCCAGTTGCTGACGTACTTCGTCGGGCCGGTAGGCGGCCAGCAGGGAATGGAAAAAATCTTTCTGCAATACGGCGGGTTCGTCAGCCGCGTATGTTTTCAGCAGGGACTCGGCCCGGGCGCGGTCCCCGGGTCTCATCAAATCCATTACAAAGACCCTGGAGCCGGTCCGTCCGTGGCGGGCTATGGTCTCCCACAGGACTGCGGGTTCGGAGAGATGGTGCAGCAGGCTGTTGGACAGCAGCAGGTCATAGTGTGGCAGCGGCAGCGTTGCGTCTGGCAGGCGGGCGGAAAAATAGCGGATGCGTTCATCCAGCGACGCCGCCCTGGTGTCGCGTCGCGCCAGCTCCAGCATGGGCGCGGAGGCATCGATTCCGTGGATCCGGCAGTCCGGGAAACGCCGCGCGAAGCGCCGGCAGATATCACCGGGCCCGCAGCCGAGATCCAGCACCGTCCCGCACAGCCCGGTGCCGAAACGCTGCGCCACCAGTTCGACAAAATAATCGTGCGGTGCGCTGAAGTCAGCCTGCGCATAGGCCAGCGCCTGGGCGGGGTCGTCCATGAGTTCCGGTTCCGGAATCCGTTCCATCGACACGCACTACCAGTCGGGGATGGATTCGAATGCGAACAGGCTGTCGACGGTTTCGCGCCTGCGCACGACCTGTGCATCGGCGCCGTCCACCAGGATTTCGGCAGCACGCGGCCGGCTGTTGTAGTTTGAACTCATGGTAAAGCCATAGGCGCCGGCGGAACGCACGGCGAGCAGATCGCCTGCCTGCAGCGCCAGCACACGGTCCTTGCCGAGAAAATCACCGGTTTCGCACACCGGTCCCACGATGTCCCAGTGCAGTGGTTCGCCATCGCGCGGGCTGACCGGCACGATGTCCTGCCACGCGCCGTACAGCGCCGGCCGGATCAGGTCATTCATGGCGGCATCCACAATCGCGAAATTCCGGTTGGCGCTCTGCTTCAGGTATTGCACTTCGGTTACCAGGATGCCGGCATTGGCGGCAATCGCGCGCCCGGGTTCGATCAGTATTTCCCGCTTGCTGCCGGCCAGGCGCGCGACCAGTGGCCGCACGTATTCAGTGGGTGTCGGCGGGTGTTCATCCCGGTACGGCACACCCAGGCCGCCACCGAGGTCCAGGTGATGGATGTCGATACCCTGAGTTTCCAGGCGATCGACCAGTTCCAGGATCCGGTCCAGGGCGTCGACGAAGGGCGCAATGGTGGTGAGCTGCGAGCCGATATGGCAATCCATGCCCTCTACCCTGAGGTGATCGGAATCGGCGGCCTGCCGGTAGGTGTCCAGGGCGGTGTCTACGGTGATGCCGAACTTGTTTTCCTTCAGGCCGGTCGAGATATAGGGGTGCGTGTTGGCGTCCACATCCGGGTTGACGCGCAGCGATACCGGCGCGCTCACCCCGTGGGTTCGGGCCACGGTCTCCAGGCGGGCCAGTTCAGCAGCGGATTCCACATTGAAGCAGCGAATACCGGCCTGCAGTGCCTGTTCCATTTCCGGCGCGGTTTTCCCTACCCCGGAAAACACGACCCTGGCCGGGTCTCCACCGGCGCGCAGCACCCGCGCCAGTTCACCGCCGGAGACGATATCGAAGCCCGAACCCAGCCTCGCCAGCAGGGCCAGTACGGCCAGGTTCGAGTTGGCCTTGACCGCGTAACAGACCAGGTGTGGATGTTCCCCCAGTGCCTGGTCGAAGGCGGTCCAGTGGCGTTCCAGGGTGGCCCGCGAGTACACGTAAAGCGGTGTGCCATGCGTGGCGGCGAGCTGCCGTACATCGACCTGCTCGGCCAGCAGGTGGCCGTCCCGGTAATCGAAGTGATCCATCAGGGGGCGTCTTTTTCCGGTGCTTGCGCAGGTGCCGGGTCGGCCTGCGGGGGCGGTGCCTGCGTCTGCGTCTGTGTAACGGGTGCAGCGTCATCGGGAAGGTATAGTGCTCCGTCCTGGCCGCAGCCGGACAGCATGGAACTGACAGCGGCCAGCGTAACGGTGATCCAGAGCAGGTACTGTACCCGGCAGATTGTCATGGTTTTTCCTGGTTGCGTGCCTGGCACGAGTATACGAAGCGGGAGCCAAAAGCCCAAATCTGTGCGCTGGCCGGGAATTTCCGGTGGCGTGGACGGGGCGGCACAGGACCCCTGCCCGCCCGGTTCAGACCGGGTGGTCGAGGTGTACCGGTTCGCTGCGGAACAGGTACCATACCGGCACAATCGGACAACGCAGTGCGCGCGCAGCGTGCTGGAAGCAGGACAGGCGATGCTGGAAACACTGGAAATCGAGCCTTCCCGGGCAGCCAACGCGGTAGTCATCTGGCTGCATGGCCTGGGCGCGGACGGTCACGATTTCGTGCCGCTGATTCAACAATGGGGTCTTGTGGAGGAACTGAAGGTGCGCTTTGTGCTGCCGCATGCGCCGCGACGACCGGTCACACTCAATAATGGCATGGTGATGCGTGCCTGGTACGATATCGCGGACCTGGAATTCGCGCAGTGCGAGGACCGCGCGGGTATCGAGCAGTCGCAGCAGCAGTTGCTGGCGTTGATCGACCGGGAGACCGGGCGTGGTGTGCCGGCCGACAGGATCCTGCTGGCCGGATTTTCGCAGGGTGGCGCACTGGCGCTGCACACTGCGCTGCGCATGACGGGGCCGCTGGCCGGGGTGCTGGTGCTGTCGGCCTACCTGCCACTGGCGGCACAACTGGCGGATGAAAAACGGGCAGACCCGGCGTTACTGACCCTGCGCATGGATCATGGTGAACGGGACCCGGTGGTAAAATTCGCGGTGGCGGAGCGTTCCCGTGCCATCCTGGAAAAACAGGGCTACCACGTGGATTTTCACCGCTATCCCATGGAGCACAGTCTGTGCCCGCAACAGATTGAGAGCCTGAAGCACTGGCTCACACGACAACTTGCTTGACGCATATCAAGGACGCCTGGCCGCCGGCTCGCGCACAATATACCGCTATGAATGTACTTGTAGTTTTTATGGTTTTGATCCTGTTGCCGCTTTCCACTGTCTCCGTGGCGGGGTCCGGTGAGGGTGCCGTGCTCTATCGGCAGAATTGCTCTGTGTGTCATGGTGTCGATGGCGATGGCGGTGTGGGTATCCCCCTGAACCTGCCTGATTTTCTGGCGGTCGCCAGTGATGATTACCTGCGTAACACCCTGCGCGACGGCCGTCCCGGTCGTGTCATGCCGGCCTTTACCAGTCTCAGTGATGCAGAGGTGGAGGCCATTATCGGTTATATACGCAGCTGGTCCGGGCAGGAAGCCCCGGTTTATCACAAGCACGCACTGCACGGTGATGTACAGCACGGCCGACAGCTGTTCGAGCAGCACTGCACGGCCTGTCATGGTAACCGGGGCCAGGGTGGCACCGGCACCGGGGTAACCTTTTCACGCCCGCGCGAGGCACCGGTGATGGCGCCGGCGCTGGACAATCCCGGATTCCAGGACTCGGTAAGCGATGCCATGCTGAAGGCCACGCTGTTGCGTGGCCGCAAAGGGACACCGATGCCCTCGATCGCGTCGCTTGGACTGAAAGAAAAGGATGCCGACGACCTGGTGGCCTACCTGCGCACCCTGAAGATAGAGTCTCTGGCCGGGGACAGTGAGGCACTGGAACCGGTCATCCGCTACGAATCCGAATATGACCTCGAGCAGACACTGGAAAATCTCAAGCAGGCAGTGGTGGGGCGAAATTTCCGTGTGATCCGCGAGCAGTACCTGGACCAGGGGCTGGCCGCCGAAGGTGAGGAAGATAAACACAGGGTCATCCTCTATTTTTGCAACTTTGCCTTCCTGAACGATGCGCTGGCCATCGATCCGAGGGTCGGCCTGTTCCTGCCCTGCCGCATCACGTTGATCGAAACTGAACACGGCGTACAGTTGATGAGCATCAACCCGAAAAATCTCAGCCGTCTGTTCAATAACAGCGAGCTGGATCGCTACTGCGAGCAGATGCACGATCTGTACGCGGAGATCATGGAGGACGCCACGCTGTGAAAAGGCTTTTTCTTCTTCTGTCGTTATTCCTGGTTTCGCCTTTGCTGGCTGCCCAGGACCTGTTCATGGTGCGTTCACAGCTGCCTTTCCCGGAAGCCATGTCGGTGTTGCAGCAATCCATCGGCGAAAGCGGTTTCCACATTTCACGCGTGCAGCGGGTGGATATCGGCCTGACAAAGTCGGGTTATAAAACCGACAAGTACCGGATCGTGTTCTTTGGCGACCTGGACGAGTTGCACTCGGTCAGCGACCGGCACCCGGACCTGATTCCCTATCTGCCGTTGAAAATCGCGATATTTGCCGAAAACGGCGAAACGCTGTTGCTGGCGTCCAGCTTCAAACACCTGCGCCCCTTCTATACCAGCCCGGACCTGCTACAGAAATTTGACCGCTGGGAATCCGCCATTCGGGAAATTCTCGAGCGGGTGCGTGTAGCCGAGTAAGCGTGGTCAGCGGCTTCTGATTTTCTGCAGTGCTTCATTCAGCAGGCTCTCGATGCGTTTCTTGTAGTTGAGGAAATGGATCGATTGCACGCTTTCGGGATTCCCGCTGACCAGCATGGTCGGGCTTACATCAATATCTGAAATGTAGATCGGGTAGTGACTGCCGCTGCGCCTTTTGCGCGTAATATGGTCGGCCACTTCGGCAAACAGCGTGTTGCCGAACTCCAGCGCCGAGAATTCCTGCTTGCCGCAGAATATACTGAAAGAACCCTGCTGCCGGTCCTCGAGATCACCGATGATCTGTACGTCCAGGTAGCGCCGCGGACCGTTGCCGGCCGGTGGTTTGACCGGTTCAGCCGTGTACTGCCCCTGGCCATCCTGGTTGATCTGGTAGTAAACCGGGTGGTTGTCGTCCTGCAGGCGATCGTAGCTGCGCAGGTTACGCAGTCGGTAGTGTATATTGTCAATAAAGTTGCTGAACTGGCCCAGCAGTGTCTGCCGGTCATGAAATGCTACGCTCTGGTGAAACAATGAACCTCGTTCGTCCAGGATATAGACCTGGGCGCGTCCGCCGTGTACCCGGTAGAACATCTGCAGTACGTTTTCCCGGTTCATTTTCAGCGCTGCTGGCAGTGGGGAATCGTCCAGCATCTGGTCGTCCATGCGCACCGGACTGAATGCCGCCTGGGGCCTGCCGAGGTAGTTCAGCAACGCGCTGTGAGAATCCAGTTCGGTGTAGCGTGGAACATCGTTTTCGCATTGCAGAACGTAGTAATTCTGCCCGATGCGCAGCGCATAACGCGCATGTCTGCGCCAGTAATTTCGATAGAAGAACTCGCACAGGTCGTTGTAGAGCGTCTCCAGGCGGCGCGCTATTATGGCGCCGCGGGAAGAAGAAAAACTGAAGCAGGGAACGGGTGGCGGCATTTTCCCCTGGTTCACCGGCAGCCATGCGAAGTAGTCACACAGGCAGTCGAGCAGTGCAGTAGCGCCGCTGTAGCGGAAAGTCAGTATTTCTCCCCACGAACTTACGGCGATCATTTCGAAGCCGGTGGCAAGGTTTTCCCACTGTCCGCCGTAGCTCAGCGGATCGACGCGCTCACTGACCAGCTGCATGCCGTTACGGGTAAGCTTCTCCATCGGGTCGTGCGCCAGGTTGATAAACAGTCCCGCCTGCCGGATCGTTGCCGCGTCTGCCAGCGCCTGCATGTCGCTTTCCGGCGTTCTGCCATTGGGAAACATTTGCTGCAGGCAGTCCAGCACGCAACGTAACTCCCACTGGCTGAGGCTGCAGTCCGGCGGCTGGATACTGATACTCGAGGGATTGCGGTTGATCAGGCCGTTAAAATGGCACCAGGCAAGCAGTTCCAGCAGGCTCGAGGTGCGTTTCAGGGGCGTATGTTCGGCGGCGTCACGGGTCAGCACGTTACCCCGGTAGATGGCCCAGCCGGACCGGTTCTGGTCCAGGTAGTGCAGCGACAGGCGTTCCTCGGACAGGTCTTTCGATACTCCGGGGTTGATCATTTCGACCTTGCCGGACTTGCGCTCGAAGGCAACGTAGAGCTTGCGTCCCAGCAGGTTGAGATCGTCCGAGCGGATGGTCGCATCGCGGTTACTTTCACGACCGAATTGCGACAGGGCACGGTAACTGTGCGTGAGCTCTTCCACCAGCAGCTGACGTTCTTCCAGTACGCGCCTGATTTTCCACTGGCGGCGCTGGTCCAGTGAGGTCAGCCTGGCCTTGCTCCAGCCCCAGGTCTCGACCCGTTCACGCACCGCTTCCCGGCGCCAGGAGCGGTTGTGTCCCCGGTCCGGCTTGCTCATGGGCTCGTTGACCTTGAAGTAGAAGCAGCGCCTGGCGAGGTCCAGGCGTTCCAGTTCCCGGCGCGAAAACAGGTACTCCTCGACCGCGTTACACATCATGACGTAGGGATCCAGCTGGTCCAGCTGGGCCCGGGCGTTGTGAACGGCCTTCTTGAACTGTATCGCCAGCATCTCCATGTCCGGGTACTGGTTGGCGTAGGCTTCCAGCAACAGGATCTTGAGGATGGACTTGTACGGCGAATCGACAGCCTTATGGAGTTGCCACAGGGTGGCGCCGAAAAATTCTTCGACAGGCAGGTGCGACAGGCCACCGAAATCCACGATATCGCCTGCCTTGATGAAACGATTGGCAATCAGTTTGTCGACGTAGCGGTCGTATTCCTGCTCGTGTTCCGCCGGCACCAGCCACCAGACCGGGTAGCGCCCCGCAACCAGCAGACCGGTGCGGTAGAATTCGTCCAGCAACAGGTGGTGCTGGCAACTGCCGGCATTCTCGTTGCTTAGCTGCTGGTGCTCCTGCTGCCGGAACGAAACATCGTCCATGAGGAAGAAATGAACTTCGAGGCCCAGTGATTCCGCCCAGCTTTGCACCGCATCGGCTTTTTCCTGCAGGGCGGCGATGTCCTCCGCGACCAGCCCGGGGCGGTGACAGACCCAGATATCGAAGTCGCTGGATTTCGAGTAGGCGATGGTGCCGGTGCTGCCCATCAGGTACAGGCCGTGAATGGAATAGCGGCGCTGGGCGCGTCGCCGGTAGCTGAAGCTTTTAGCCAGTTTGCGTGCTGCCTGTATGCAGCGTTTGCCGGGTGTGAAATCGGATATGCCACACGGTGTTTTGTTGGACAGGTAGCCGGGTAACATGGGGTGGTTGATATGAAACAGCAGTGGCAGCAGGCGGATAAAAATACGCTGACGCAGTTGCAGGGAGTCCTGTACCCGCCGCAGGCGGTCCTTGTTCAGGGCCAGGAAGCGGCGTTTGACGGCGCGCAGTTCCAGCGCGTCGATATCGATATCCCGGTGCCTGCTGAACTCCGCTGCAACCACGTCCTGTGTCGCGGCAACCCTGGCGGCCGGCACCGGCCGGGTATCCGGGGCGTGTTTGCGGGAGGAGGACACGACAGCGGGCTGCTACAACGCGATGGCGTGCCCGGTCTGCCGTGCTCGAGCCTCTGACAGCGCCATGCCGGCGCGTCTCAGCAGAGTGCCGGCATTATCCTTTTTGCGCCAGCCGGCGACGCCGTAACAGGTGGTCAGTTCAGCGACGTTGATTTCATCGCCTGCTGCCGCGAGCAGCCGTTCGAGTTTACCGGCGAGTTGCAACGCCGACGTTTCGGTGGTCTCCGGCAGGACCAGTATCAGTTCGCGCTGCTCGTTGCAGCCGATCAGGTCCGCCCAGCGCAGCTGGTCTTTCAGCAGGCGGGCGATGTGCAGCAGCAATGGTTCCTGGTCGCCCTCGCAGTGGACTTCCATCATGATGACCGACATGGCGCTGTTGTAGCGCCTGGAGCGTGCCACCTGGGGTTCCAGCGCCAGCACGATGCCCCGGGAGTTCAACAGGCCGGTAAACGGGTCGGTCAGCACATGCTGTTTGAGTTCTTCGCTCAGGCGGGTATGCGCCTGTTCCAGCTCAACCTGTTTGCTGACATCCACATACAGCCGGGCCTGTTCGCATTCCTCTCCCGGCAGGTCGATACAGTGAACCTCGAAATGGTGCTCGGCGTCATTACGGTCCGTCCAGCGGATGAAACGGTCGTTGCCAAGCAGTATCCGTACCGGGTGATTTCCCAGCCCGGAGTGCTTGCGGCCCTGCAGGTCACTTGCCTGCAGGCGCCCGACCAGCTGCTCGAACGCAGGGTTGTAGCCACACACGCAGCCTTGCCGGTCCATCAGTACTACCGGGAAAGGAATAAGCTCTACAATCGCAAGGGCATGTTTCGGCGAAAGATTTTCCGACATCGGGCTAACACTCCAGGACAGGTACGGGGCAACTAGCGGCTACCTGTTGGTATATCGGAATCTGTGACCGGATCTTTATCGGGGGCGTGCGGCGTGCACAGTGCACGGGCTAGTCGTATTCCTCGGCGCGCAGGGCCTTGCCGCGCACCCGCTCGACCGGGTAGCGCTGTTCGTTGATGCGGATCTTGTCGAGCGCAGCGGCGACCAGGTCGATATCCAGCTGGTCCGCGGTACGGACCAGGTAAATCAGGATGTCGGCCAGTTCCAGCCGTACGGCTGCCTTTTTAGCGGCCTCCGGCTGCCAGCTCTGTTCTTCTGTAAGCCATTGGAAATGCTCTACTAGTTCGGCTGCTTCGGCAATCAGTGCCATGGCCAGGTTTTTGGGGGAGTGAAACTGCTGCCAGTCCCGCCGTTCGGCAAAATCCGCCAGTTGCCGGCGTAACTGTTCGAGGCTGTCGGAAGGCTGCTGGCTGGACATGCGGCTAATTAAATCATATCGGGTGCCGATAAGCCTAAAACCGAAATAGTGAGCAGAAAAACAGGCGGCTGGGCAAACTTGTGATACCAGGGAAGCGATATCTGCTAGCGGCACTGACGGGATTCTGCACCTGTTTGCAGCTGGTTTCAGCCGCCGAAATCAGGGGGACCGTCACGGTCGAATACCAGGGCATGTTTGACCCTGACGGGGCGACGCCGGTATACCCGGTTGCCGTTGCCCTGCTGCCCGCCAGCGGACAGCACCTGCCGCGTCGCAGTCCGCACGTGGAACAGGTAGAGATCATCGGCAATCGCATGCGCCCGGCTTTCCTGATGGTGCACAAAGGTGACCGTGTCAGATTTATCAACCGTGACCATGTATTCCACGAATTGTTCACCCTGTCCGCCGATCACCCGGTAGCGCTGCAGCTGGGCAAGGCATCTACCGCCGGATCGCAGCAGTCACTGCGGCTGGATCAGACCGGGACGACCCATTTTTTCTGCCGGATTCACAGCAAAAGCTACGCGCGCATCGAAGTAGTGGATACCCCCTACCTGCAAATGGTGCAACCCGGGCACCAGTTTCACTTCGTTGGACTGGCGGCTGGTGAATGGAAGTTGCGTCTGGCTTCCGCAGACGGCAAAACGCGCTGGCTGCCGGTTACCGCCATGACTTCACCGGCTCCGCTGCGGCTGAGTGTGATGTCGCGCGGGGGTGGTCGTGGCGATACCAGCAGCATGATCAGTAGGAACAGACATGAATATTGAGCAGAAAAATACCCTGTTCATTATTTCACTGGTGCTGCTGGTGCTGGTCAGTGTTGCCGGCGCGTCTTTTCTGCTGGTGCGCGACCACGTGGAGGACAGTATTCACGGTGACCTGAGGCGTGCGCAGGCGGTGTTTGTGCAGGCCCAGCGCAACCGCTTCGACAACCTGCTTACGGTTGCCCGCAGCCTGCGCGACGAGCCCAGCCTGATTGCTGCTTCCTTGACCGGCGATATCGGCACCGTGCGCGGTATGCTCGATGATCTGTTTCCGCGTCCGGGAGCGGATTTCGTGGCCATTTATCTGGATACCGGCCCCGGCGGGGTCGCCGGTGCCGGTAACAAGCCCCACTATACGTCTCCACAGGTGCTGGGTGCCCGGTCACTGGTTGGCCTGGTCCGTGGCCTGACCCGGGGTGAGTCAGTCAGCCTGGGGAATGCATTGCTGTACGACAGCTGGTTACAGCTGGTCGCGATTCCTGTCGAGAGCCCGCTGGGCGGGCGGATCGGTGCCCTGCTGGTCGGCAAGCGGTTTGGTGATGAGGATTTACAGACCCTGCGCCAGCTGGTGAACGCCGATATGGCCATTTACAGCGGCAGCCAGTTGCTGGCAAGCAGCATCAGGGGATTACAGCCAACCCTGGGCCGGATTAACGCTTCCGGCGGCTCGGTGGAAAGCGGTACCTTTGACATTGACGGTGAACGTTTCAGTTTCCGCCTGTTGCCCGCACTGGAGCACAGTGGCAGCAGTGAACAGTCGGCTATGGTGCTGCTGGCAGCCAGGCATTCCAGCTACTGGGCGCCCTATATCACGCTGGGTGAAAATGCGTTGTATTTCTCGGCGCTCATCCTGTTGCTGGCAGGTTTGTTCGGTGTCAGTATCAGCCGGCACACACTCACCCGCCCTATCCAGTTGCTGGCGCGTGCGACCCAGGCCATCGCCAGTGGTGATATGAGCCACAAGGTGTCGATAAAACGCAATGACGAGCTGGGCCAGCTCGGCAAGTCGCTCAATACCATGCTCGGTGCGCTGAGTTCCTCCCAGAGTGACCTGAAGCGCAGTCGTCAGCGCTTTCGCGATTTTGCTTCCAGTTCATCGGACTGGTTATGGGAAACCGATCGTGGCGGGCACTTCACCTTTGTTTCCAGCAGTGTTTCGGAAACACTGGGCATGTCTGCGGAGCACCTGCTGGGACGCACACCGGCGGAGAGCTTTCCCTGCAGCAGTCTTGGCGAGCTGATGGAAGCCTTGCGTCCGGCCGGCAAGAAACCGGGCAAGTTCCGCAATATAGAGATCTGGGTGCGATCGCTGAACGCGGACGAGCATTGCCTGCGTCTGAGCGGTGTACCGGTATACAGCAGTAAAACCTTCATGGGCTACCGTGGCACAGCCAGCGATATCACCAAGCTCAAGCTGGATGAAAAGCGCATGGTGATCCTCGCCAATCAGGATCACCTGACCGGCCTTGCCAACCGGCGCCGTTTCCTGGAAGACCTGAACCACGAAATCCGCCGCGTAGAGCGGCATGGCCAGTTCGGGGTATTGTTACTGGTCGACCTGGATCACCTGAAACTGGTGAACGATACGGCAGGTCATGCGGCCGGTGACCAGATCATCGTGCAGGTGGCCGGTCTGCTCAAGCGGGCCTCACGTGACCAGGATTTCCTGGCGCGCATCAGTGGTGATGAATTCGCGGTGGCTTACTCGGCGATGAACGAAAACCAGGGCTATGAAAAGGCAGCCCGGTTGCTGGAGCGTATCAATGCACTGAAACCCCGCTACGGGGGCCGCACACTGAATATTTCGGCCAGTGTGGGCATGGTGACCTTCCCGAAGCAGGGCAAGGTGCCGGTTGAACTGATGGCCAAGGCGGACGCCGCCATGAGCGTTGCCAAGGCCGGTGGACGTAACCGCGTGCACCGTTACAGTGAAACTGACATGATGCGCGAGCGCATGGACAACCAGCTGGTGTGGAAAGACCGGCTCCTGGATGCGCTGGAAAATGATCGCTTGCACCTGGTCTTCCAGCCGATTGTCCTGGTGGCCAGCAACCAGGTGCACCACTACGAGGTGCTGGTGCGCATGCGGGAAGATAACGGTGCCCTGATCGCGCCCGGTAAATTTATTCCTGCCGCGGAGCAGTTCGGCCTGATCCAGCATGTCGACCGTCAGGTCGTCACCAAGGCGATCCGCTACCTGGCAGATCTGCCCCCGGACATGGCAAATGTCGGGTTTTCGCTCAACCTCTCCGGCCTGTCCGTGGGTCGGCAGGATATGTACGATCTCATTGAACAGGAAATTCGCGAGGGCGGTATCGACCCGGGCCGGCTTACCTTCGAGATTACCGAGACCGCCGCCTGCGAACAGATCAATACCGCAATGGAGTTTTTCCAGAAAATCCGCCAGCTGGGCTGCCTGGTTTCGCTGGATGATTTCGGTGTTGGATTTTCATCCTTTTCGTACCTGAAACATTTGCGCGCCGATATTCTGAAGATCGACGGCAGTTTTATTCGCGACATCCACAACAGCAGTGCTGACCAGCTGTTTGTCAAGGCACTGGTCGATGTGGCGCGTGGCATGGGGATGCGCACCATTGCCGAATTTGTGGAGAACGAACAGGTGTATGAGCGCGTGCGCGGCCTGGGGGTGGACTATGTGCAGGGCTACTACCTGGGTAAGCCGCAAAGCACGCCGGAGCCGGTAAACGAGGTGGCTGACAGGACTACCGGCGCCTCGGTTGCCTGGGTCAGATTATAGGATTCTCTTCCGGGCGCGGCCGATGGCGGCCCTTACCTGGGCCGGTGCGGTGCCACCAAAATGATCGCGTGCCGATACCGAGCCCTCCAGGGTGAGCACTCCATAGACGTCTTCTTCGATCCTGTCCGACAGGTCCTGCAACTCGGACAGGCGCATATCTGCAAGATCACGTCCGCTTTCAATTCCCAGGCGCACGGCCTTGCCGACGACTTCGTGTGCATCGCGAAAAGCCATACCCTTGCGCACCAGGTAGTCGGCCAGGTCGGTGGCCGTGGAATAGCCGCTCGCGGCGGCGCGCCGCATGTTGTCGGCCCGGACCTGCAACGCCGGCACCATATCCGCAAAGGCACGCAGGCAGCCCAGTACCGTGTCCACGGTATCGAACAGTGGTTCCTTGTCTTCCTGGTTGTCCTTGTTGTAGGCCAGTGGCTGGGCCTTCATCAGCATCAGCAGCCCGACCAGGTGGCCGGTTACGCGGCCTGACTTGCCGCGCACCAGTTCCGGCACATCCGGGTTTTTTTTCTGTGGCATGATGCTGGAGCCGGTACAGAAACGGTCCGGCAGATCGATAAAAGCAAACTGTGCCGAGGACCACAGGATCAGCTCTTCGGAGCAGCGCGACAGGTGGGTGAGCAGTAGTGCGGCACAACTGCAGAATTCGATCACAAAGTCACGGTCGCTGACGGCGTCCAGCGAATTCTCTGCAGGTGCGGAGAAACCCAGCAACTCAGCGCTGTAATGCCGGTCGATCGGGAAGCTGGTGCCGGCCAGCGCGGCGGCGCCCAGCGGCATGATGTTGACCCGTTTCAGGCAGTCCATGAAGCGCTCACGGTCACGCTGCAGGTTCTCGAACCAGGCCAGCATGTGGTGACCGAAGCTCACCGGCATGGCGACCTGCAGGTGGGTGAAGCCCGGCATCAGCGTGTCGACTTCACGCTCCGCAAGATCCAGCAGGCCGGTCTGCAGGCGCAGCAGTTCCCCGCACACGGCCTGGATCTGGTCGCGCAGGTAGAGTCGCAGGTCGGTGGCGACCTGGTCATTGCGCGAGCGACCGGTGTGCAGTTTTTTGCCTGCCTCGCCGATCAGTGCGGTCAGGCGGGCCTCGATATTCATGTGCACGTCTTCCAGGCTGACCGACCATGCAAAGCGACCCTGCTCGATATCCTGCTCGATCCGGTCCAGCCCATCGATAATGGCGTCACATTCGTTACGGTTGATTACCCCGACCTTCTCCAGCATGCGCGCGTGGGCGCGCGACCCCTGGATATCGTAGCGGTACAGGCGTCGGTCAAAATCCACGGAGGCGGTAAAGGCCTCGACAAAGGCGTCGGTCGATTCGGTAAAACGGCCGCCCCAGGGTTTATCGCTGCTGGAATTGTCACTCATATCAGGTCTGGTCAGGTTCATCCCGGTTCAACAGCACCGCAGTATACCTGAAGTTCCTGTAACGCTTGGCCGATATTCAGTTATTCCGTACCCAAAGGCAGGCCAGAGAGGCCGCTTCGTCGCTATGAAACAGGGCCAGTCCACCACCCGTCAGCCTGACCGGCAGGAAACGCTGTTCCTGCCGGGCTTCTGTGATATCCGCATGGTGTTCGCCGTGGTGGTGATTGCCGAACTGCTGGCGTTCGTGCTGGTGCTGGCCGGCAGTCAGGGAGACCCCTGGAGCGAACTCGGCCTGACCTCGCTGTTCGTGCAGTGGATTGCGCTCAGCAGCGCAGCCGTTCTGTGCCTGGCGCGCCCCATGCTCTCCCGTGTCAGTAATACAGCGGCAGCCCTGACCAGCTACCTGCTGCTGTTGCTGACCACGGCTGTGCTTACCGAACTGGCCTGGCAGCTGGGCGGCACCCGGCTCCATTCCGGACACGCCGGTTTCCTGTTCCGCAACCTGGGGATCAGCGCCATCCTGAGTGCGCTGGTGTTGCGTTACCTGTACGTGCAGCACCAGTGGCGGCAGAAAATCCAGGCCGAGGCGCAGGCGCGCGTACAGGCCCTGCAGGCGCGTATCCGGCCGCATTTCCTGTTCAACAGCATGAACAGCATTGCCTCCCTGACACGCAGTGACCCGGTTCGGGCTGAACAGGCCGTGCAGGATTTGTCGGACCTGTTCCGCATCTCCCTGCATGACGCATCCGGGCGGGTGACACTGGAGGATGAGCTGGAGGTGGCGCAGGGCTATTTACGCATGGAAGCGCTGCGGCTGGGGGATCGCCTGCAGGTGGAATGGGATATTGAACGCCTGCCCCGCAAGCGCCTGGTGCCTTCACTGATCCTTCAGCCATTACTGGAGAATGCCGTTTACCACGGCATAGAACCCTTGCCGCGGGGCGGCCGGATTCGTGTCAGTGGCAAAGCAGAAGGCCGAAGAGTATCCATAACGGTGTGTAACCCACGCGTGCCGGACGGTGCGGATGGCCACCCCGGGGGCAACCGGATCGCGCTGGAAAATATCCGCCTGCGCCTGCAGCTGGCCTTCGGTGAACAGGCCGGCGTGGCGTTGCGGGAAAACGGTGACCGGTTTGAAACCACGCTGTACTTTCCCAGGGAGAAGATGCAATGAAATGCCTGGTTGTAGACGATGAACCGCTGGCGCGCCAGCGCCTGGTGCGGCTGCTGGAAACGACGCAGCAGTGCGAGGTATGCGGCGAAGCCGGCGACGGTCAGCAAACCCTGCAGGAAGTGCAGCAATTGCAGCCCGACCTGGTATTGCTGGATATTCGTATGCCGGGCATGGACGGGCTGGAGGCGGCGCGGCATCTCGCCTGCCTGGATAAACCGCCGGCAATCGTATTCACCACGGCATACGGTGATCATGCCCTGGAAGCGTTTGAAACCCAGGCGGTCGATTACCTGCTGAAACCCATACACCCCGAACGCCTGGTGCAGGCGCTGGAAAAGGCGCGGCGCCTGACCCGGGCACAGTTACAGGAATTGCAGGATGCAGAGGACGGGGGTGGCCGAAGCCACCTGTGCGCCCGTGTGCGGGGCAACCTGGAGCTGATCCCGCTGGTCGACGTGGTCTACCTGCAGGCCGACAACAAGTACGTAACCGTGCGTTCCCGGCAGCGGCAGATCCTGATCGAGGAATCCCTGAAATCGCTGGAGCAGGAATTTGCCAATCGTTTCATCCGCATACATCGTAATGCACTGGTGGCCGTCGCAGCGATTCGCGGGCTGGAGAAGGATGCCGAAGGTCACTGTTGCGTGGTACTGGATGGCGTCGAAGAGCGTCTTGAAGTCAGTCGACGCCTGTTGCCGGATGTCCGCAAGCGGATCCGCGCCGGTATCGTCTAGACATCATGTTTTGACCTGCCCAACCTCAAGCAGCGTGGGTTAAGCTGGAGGTTGGAAACCCTTGGCTCAGAGCCACAATTGAGGAGGACAGGTCATGAAAGAGTTTACCGCAGAAG
>Ga0256841_1000484_pt1 | contig 41119 bp, 26 predicted proteins | sample 356308metaG_FD_185971 | JGI IMG/M metagenome (GOLD analysis project Ga0256841, IMG submission 185971) | Hydrothermal vent microbial communities from Mid Atlantic Ridge, Atlantic Ocean - 356-308 | ecosystem: Environmental > Aquatic > Marine > Hydrothermal vents | place: Atlantic Ocean: Mid...
GATTACCAATGAATTCAAGAAGTAAATAAAGATATTGTTGCTCTTCAATCCCATACTTTTCAGGATTTTCCGCCCGATAAAGAATGTCCCGATATCGGATGCGATCAAAACGATACGGTAAAAAAATATATAATAAGAAATATTTTGTGTAAAAAGCGAAGGAAACCAAAAAACAACCTGATTCAAAGGCGGATAATTGGTGTAATTGTTTTGCGAAAGCTCGCCCATTCCGTTAAACAACTGCAAGTAAAATGAAGAGTTTGTAAAAGTATTTTCTTTTATCAAATCAACGGGTAAATGATTGTATGGGTTAAGCCCTTGTCCCAAAAGGTTTCCATCCCATATAAACCTGAAATAGTCATTTGACAAGGCCGGCAATGAAAAAATCAACAGTACTCTGAATGCCAAACCTGCAAAAAACAAAATTTTGAAATTAAGTTTTTCGCATATCCACAAAGAAAGGAGGTAGGATACAAACAGAATTGAATAAACTGTAATCAGGGGCATAAAATCCTGCCGGTTTGTTCTGTACCCCAACAGCCAATAAAAAAAGAGTGACAGGAGTATTAGTCCCGCAGTTAAATACTTTATGTTTTCGTTTTTTTTCATCTTTCGGCAAAAACGGAATAGTAAAAAACGGCTCCGAAACCAAGAGTGAGCATAATATGGAACGGGAGAAGCCCGGTATCGTGCAGCATATAAGCACTAACTATTCCACCAAGAAAATAGAGTGTAAGAAGACCTTCGGCAATTGTTATCATATTGATATTTTTACTCAAATATTTATTATCCTTCCATTTGTCTTTGCTTGTAAAAACATTGAATTTGGGTGTCCGGATAAAGGAACTTTTCTTTCCCATATAGCCCTCAACAACGGCAATTGTATTGTGAAACGAAAGTCCCATTGAAAAGGAAAGAAACATGAAAAAGTCGCCTGTAAACCTGACAAACGAAATTAGCCCGTTTTTCCCTTTCTTTCGATACGATACCCAGTAAAAGACCATAAGGAATAGTGTACAGACAAGAAAGAGGGAGCTGATTGTGAAAAGAGCGGAGTATTCCTTGTGATAATGTTTGACGAAAAGCAACGGCACGCTTAGAACGGATATCAACAGTACAATAGGGAAGATGCTGCTGTTTAAAAGATGAAAAAAACTGTAGAGCCTTGTTTTAAAAGGTATTTTCGTTCTAAGGAGTATCTTGCGGAATTTTACGAAATTCTCGGCTGCACCTTTGTTCCATCTGAATTGCTGGTTTTTAAGTGCGCTCATAGCAACAGGCAGTTCGGCAGGTGATTCCACCGACTCAAGATATTTGAATTTCCAGCCTTTGAGTTGTGCGCGGTAGCTTAAGTCAAGGTCTTCTGTGAGAGTGTCGTGCTCCCAGCCGCCTGCATTCAAGATGCATATTTTCCTCCAAATCCCTGCGGTACCGTTGAAATTAATGAAATGGCCGCCGTGGCTCCTTCCTGTTTGTTCAATGGTAAAATGTGCATTAAGACCGAAAGCCTGCAATTTGGTGAGCAATGAAAAATCTTTGTTGATATGTCCCCATTTGGTTTGGACAACACCTGTCTTGCCATCGTTGAACCAGGGAACGGTTCTAATCAGAAAATCCGGTTCGGGAACAAAATCGGCATCAAAAATAGCAATCAGTTCGCCTTTTGCCGTTTTCAGTCCGTAATTAAGGGCGCCTGCTTTAAAACCGCTTCTGTCTTCTCTTCTGATATGAGAAATATCAATCCCTCTTTTTCTCAGTTCGGCAACTTTTTTTTCGGCAGCAGCAGTGGTTTCATCATCGGAATCGTCAAGAAGCTGTATCTCCAGTTTATCTTGCGGATACTTAAGTTCCGCAACCGCATCCAATAACCGCTCCACAACATACAATTCATTATAAACCGGTAGTTGTACGGTCACAAATGGTATTTCACCGGAATCCGGGGCAGGAGGGGAGGGCTCTTCCTGCCTGTGAAACGAAAGATATTCCGACACAAGTGTTATCTGCATAAGACTGTACAAAAAGATGAACAGCAAAGCCGATCCGTATAATATCATAATTGCAATTCCCATGATTCTTTACAAGTTTTTAAAGATTAAATAAATAATTTTATAACCGGCTAATATTGTGCCTTTTACTGTTCCTGAAACCTTTGATTTTCCGATTCTTTTTCTGTAATCAACAGGCACTTCACTGTATTTAAGCCGCTTTTTAAGAGCTTTAATCTGCATCTCAACAGTCCAGCCGTAGGTTTTATCCTGCATATTCAACTCCGTCAGTTTTTCATACTTAACTGCTCTGAACGGGCCGAGGTCGGTAAACCGTGATCCGTAAAAGAGCCTCATCAGAAAGGTAGCCAGCCGGTTACCGAAAATCTGCTGAGGGGTCATTGACCCTTTTTCTCTTTTGCCGGTGCTTCGAGAGCCTATAACTATGTCATCGTTATTTTCCGTTATCTTTTCAATAAGAAGGTTCATCTGTTCGGGATAATCGGAATGATCACCATCAAGAAAAACAACAATAGCGGGTTTTATTTCCAGATTAGTAAGGTAATCCATACCTTTCAGGCAAGCATAACCGTATCCCATTGACCCCTCCGAAAGGACTATTGCACCCGCTTTTCGAGCCACTTCAAAAGTGTTGTCCGTTGAAGCATTGTCAACAACAATAATATTCCTTACATATGCAGGAATCTCATTAACCACAAGAGCAATTGACTTTTCCTCGTTGTATGCAGGTATTATAACATCAACAATATGCTTCATTCCGAATAGTTTATGATTGATATCAACTCGCCGTTTTCACTAAAGCGTTTCCAGTAACCGACTCTACAGTCGAGATAATATTTCCCTGTTTCAATGATAATACTGTCTTTGTAATGACACCAATATCCGTCTTTAACACCGTTCGCAACAGGCCCTTCCGCAATAATGTACCCTTTAGAATCATAATGTTTCCACCATTCCACCCTCTTGTCATTGAAGTAATAACCTTCACTCTCTTTATTTCCGTTTTCATAATAGTTAGTCCAATAATCATCTTTCAAACCGTTATCGAAACCACCCTCGGCTTTCTTTTGTCCGTTTAAGTAGTAAAATTCCCAAAACCCGCTTTTTTTATTGTTGAGATAATTTCCTTTTTGTTCAACTTTTCCGTCAATAAAAAAGGAAATCCAGTAGCCTGTTTTTTCACCCTTGTCATAGCGTCCTTCGGTTCTGATTTTACCGTTTTCAAAATGTATTTTCCAATATCCCGTTTCCCTGTCATTAATCAGCCAACCCTCTTTTTCGACCGTGCCGTTCTCAAAATAGTACTTTCTGTAAACACTGTCGCTGTTTGGATTGTCAAGCGGCACCCACTCCTCCGTTTTCAGCTTGCCGTTACCATACTTTTCAACTGTGTAATCATAACCCGGCACATCTTGTGAAAAAGCTTTCACCGAAAGGATAAAAAAGACCGGAAGTATAATCTTTACAAAACTCATTTTTCTATTTTTTAACAATATCCGAAAGTTTGGCAGATTCGTTAATTCTTCCCTTAACCTGTAATGTTTCGAGTTTCAGGACGCCCCGCGGGCAAACGGCTGCACAAATCCCGCATCCCACACAAGAGGCTCTGACTATATTTTTACCGTTTTGGGCGTAAGACCGTACATCAATTCCCATTTCACAATATGTGGAACAATTGCCACACGATATACATTGTCCTCCGTTGGTTGTTATTCTGAACCGTGATTTAAACCGTTGAATAATACCGATATATGCAGCCATCGGACATCCGAGTCTACACCATGTTCTGTTACCAAGCAAGGGATAAAATCCTGTTCCCACAACTCCTGAGAAGACCGAGCCAATCAAAAAGCCGTACCACCGGTGAAGTTTGTTTGTGGCATCTCCGAGAAGTCTGAAGTCCGAAAAATAGTTTATCAGTGTTACAGTGGTCATCACAACAACAAAAACAAGAACGGAATGAATCATCCGGCGTTCAATCTTCCAACTCCTCAAGGTTTTGGACGACAGTTGTCTGAACGGATCACCCGCTGTTTCCGCAAGACCGCCACAACCGCATACCCAGGAACAATACCATCTTTTACCGAAAAAGTAGGTTAACAAAGGTGCTATAACGGCAAACAGGATTATACCCCAGACAAGCATAAAAAGACCGAGAGTACCGCTATTAATAAGCTGATCAAGATTCCAGGAATAGAAAAAGTCATAATCAAGCGGCCACACATTTTTAAAATCATACCAGGGTTTGTTCAGAGATACCAGTATCTCGGGTATCAGAAAGGCAAATGCCAATTGAAAGAACATTACCGAAAAACTTCGAAAAAGCTGATAACGGTTATGCCTGTGCTTTATCATCATTCTTGCTCCCATAACCAAAACGGCTATTGTGTAAAGAAAACCGTACAAAAACCATTGACTCGCCGGATGTCCGCTTATTGCAAGGCTCAAAGGCTCAACAAGTATTACCCAATTAACAATATATTCGGGATACCAGTATAGCACAATGTAAAAGCCTATTAACACAACCGCAAGAATAATTCCTGCCAGGCCTCTTGACATCAGTCCTTTTCTGAAAATATGATTATTGATTGCCGACGGGCTTTTTCGTATGCCAGTGATAATTAGCAGAAAAGCACCGGTAACAATCAGGAGGAAAATAACAAAAAAGGCAGCAGTGTTATGTTTGATAAAGTAACCCGTAGCAGAATCTTTTGTTATGGCAAACGTGTAGTCCGTCCATATAACTTTGTCCCATTCCCCCTTCAACTTGTAACTGTCGTTCAGTGCGGATATTCCGGAACGCACGTCATTGACAAAAGAAAACCTTGATTGGTAAAGTTTTCCGGTTATATTTTCCAGTTGCGGTTTTATCCTTGCGTAATCGTCCGGATTGCTTATTGCTGTTTTCAATGCTTTATCGGTAAGCAAATATTTTCCTGTGGTCAGATATGCGAAAAAAAGTGTGAGGCCGGCAATGAATAAAATATATCCTGTGTTTTTAACGGTTTTCATAATATCGTTTTTTAGTGGCAACTCATTAATTGCAATGAGAAGTAATTGAATATTTCCTTTTCATATTTCTTGTAAAACTCAGGATCAAAGTTCGCATCTTGCAGATGTTCGATAACACAGGATAGTTTCTCTTTGTAAATTATCCAATCCTGACAGACTTCGTGTCTCATTCTGATTCCGAAAACATTGATTCCGAGTAGTGATTTGTCATCTTTATCATAAACGAACCGTAAAGCTTTTTTCCCGTCTTTATGTTCCCAATAGAGTGTTTCCTCGTTTTTGCGCTGTTTGTTGAACACCCAACCATATGTCTGATATTCGATATCAAGAAATTTGGCGGAGTTGAACCAGACGCCGGGTTCATATTTTTTCGGATTTCCGGTTATTGTCTCCGCAACGGTTTCTCCCATCATCTTGCCTGTGTACCAGACTTGTTCAACGGGTTTCCGGCTTGCCGGAGGATGAAGATGCTGAGCACAATCGCCGATGGCAAAAATTCCCTGAATGCCCGTTTCAAGATATTCATTCACAAGAACACCCTTTTCGGTCGGGATACCGGAATCTTTAAGAAACGAAATGTTGGGTCTCACGCCCACCGTCAATCCTGTAAACCCACACTCTATAATATCTCCTTTGCTTGTAATAACTGCCTTTACGCGCCCTTTTCCGTCTCCAACTATCTCCTTCAGTTCCGTTGACAGACGCAGGTCAATATTGTGTTCCCGAATATGACGGTTAATAAGTTGCGATTCCTCTTCAGGCAATACATTGTTCCAAAAACTTGCTTCCCTGACCAACATTGTAACCTTAATGTTCCGTGACAGTAGCATTTCGGCCATTTCAATACCTATCAGTCCCCCACCGACGATTACGGCTCTTTCGATATCTTTTGTGTAAACCTCCATAGATTCCACATCCTGAATATGATACAATCCCTGCACACCTTTCAAATCCTGCCCGGGCCAGCCGAATTTGTTCGGTAATGAACCGGTAGCAATGATGAGCTTGTCAAAACCAAGGGACGATGAATTAGTAAGCAATACCTTTTTGTTGGCAGTATCAATTCCTCCAACGTGAGCAAAAAGAAGTTCTATTCTGTTCTTTTTCCAAAAATAATCCTCATAGGGCTTTGTATGTTCAAACTTCATATCTCCCATATAGATGTACATCAGAGCCGTACGGGAAAACATATAGCCGGTCTCCGACGAAATAACAACTATTTCCTTGTCACTTTTTTTTCTGATATGCCGCGCTGCCGTTATTCCGGAGATGCCGTTGCCGATTATTACTATTTTTTCCATCCGTTAATTTTGTTTTTGCAAAGAAAACATTGAAAAATGTTATGAAATGTCTTGCATTTGACAATTGGGGCGATTTTTTATAATTTGTTTTGCAATATGAAAAAAACAGTGATCTTTATTTTGGTTTTTATTGCAACAAATATTGCAATGCAAAGTTTGGGGCAAGAGAGTGAAAAGTCGAATCTGCAAACTTACACCCCGTCCGTATTATTGAACAAAGGACAGATTGAGGTGCAGTTTTTCAACAATATCTACACCCAAACGTCTTACTCCGATGCCACCGGCGAGCATATTGACCTTAACGGAAGAAGCTCTTATTATACCGGATTTACAAGGTTTTTGATCGGAGTATCAAAATCCTCAAAAATCAATGTGGGTTTCGACATAAACCTGAAATCGGTAAGAAACGATCCGGATGAAAAAAGTTCCTTCTTTAAAGTTTTGAAATTCGGAAACGACTCCATTTCAAGGACTACTCTGACAAGTATCGGACCTAAAATCAAATTTACACCGTTTAATAAAGTAAAGGGATTCTCAATACAAAGTGCCTTTTGGATTCCCGTAGCAAATGATATGGAAGGAAAGGAAAACGGAAAACCATGGCTTGCCTGGGACAGATATACGTGGTGGAATCAGTTTTTTTATGACAGAACCTTAAGCTCTAAGTTTCAGATATTCGCCGAAGCCGACCTGCTGTTCAGATTTGAGAAGGATTTTGAACTGAAAAACACTATGCTGGAAATTCCGGTGTCGGCTTTTGTAAATTATTTTCCCACAAAAAATGCGACCCTTTACGCTATGGCACAGTATTCACCTACGGTTACAAGCAGCTCGACTTTTTACACACAGATAGGAATAGGAGGGAAGTACCAAATCACGAAACATCTCAATATCGAACTTCTCTACACCGATTTCATACTCTCAAAAAACAGCGGTACCGGTCAGACCTTTAATCTGGGATTACGGTTCATCAATTGATCTGCTCTTTAGATATTCTTTTCAGCAAATATTAAAAAAGTCTCCAGTCGGCAGTGCCGAAGCTTTGCTTCGTGCATGCTCGACCGGAGGTCGGCATCGGCAGTCTTCAAAACGGCAGTCCCGAAAATCACGTTGCGTCGCTGCGTCGCCGCGTGAGGTTTTCTTAGAGAATAATAAAAAAGTCGGCAGTGCCGAAGCTTTGCTTCGTGCATGCTCGACCGGAGGTCGGCAATCGGCAGTCTTCAAAACGGTAGTCCCGAAAATCACGTTGCGTCGTTGCGTCGCCGCGTGAGGTTTTCTCAGAGAATAACAAAAAAAGTCGGCAGTGCCGAAACTTTGCTTCGTGCATGCTCGACCGGAGGTCGGCAATCGGCAGTCTTCAAAAAAGTAGTCCCGAAAATCACGTTGCGTCGTTGCGTCGCCGCGTGAGGTTTTCTCAGAGAATAACAAAAAAGTCGGCAGTGCCGAAGCTTTGCTTCGTGCATGCTCGACCGGAGGTCGGCATCGGCAGTCTTCAAATCGGCAGTCCCGAAAATCACGTTGCGTCGTTGCGTGAAATATTCAATATCTTACCTGCCTCCTTGTCTAATAACAATACCTGTTCTCCTCAATCAGCTTATCAGCTATTCTTCTCCTTGCACTTTTCACATTCACAGGACTATGATTCGTGAAGACATCAATCCTGTCGTGCATTATGGCCAGCTCTTCACCTTCAACAAAGGAGTTGGCGGCATCCTTTGCACTTTTATTGATATTGCAGGACGAATCATAAACATAAACATCCAAAATATCCTTCAAGATATTCACATCTGCGTTATGAACTTTCTCCAGTTTCTCCACTCTCAGCATCGTTGATTCCGCACCGTATATCATCATAATAATATCCGAAATGTTCATCAATATCTCCTGCTCCGTGATTATCTTTCTGTTAAACTTGTCGGAAAGGGCACCGAGCAGCATTAGTGCAGTATTCTTAAAGTTTTTAATGTAAAACCTTTTTTCGGCATAATAATCATTTTCCGGGATGGTCATATCGCCGGCTTCATCAAGATTTTTTATAATGGAATCGGCAAATCTAACCACATCGAATCCCGTTTTCAAAGCCTTCTTGATAGTTGTTTCCACAACCAGCAACCTGTTTATTTCGTTAGTACCTTCAAATATCCTGTTGATACGCGAATCCCTGTAGGCGCGGTCAACGTCGGTCTCTGCCGAGAATCCCATTCCGCCGAATATTTGCACAGCCTCATCAACAACATAATTGAGAGCTTCCGACCCGAGAACTTTCAGCAGTGCCGCTTCAATTGCATAATGTGCTATTCCGTCTATAGTAGCAGCCGGTTTTTCTTTACCCTCTTCAAACAGGATGCCGATCATATCGTCAATATTCTTGCTCACCCTGTAAACGGCCGATTCCGTAACCCACGTACGGATAACCTGCTCCGCAAGCTTAAACTTGATAGCACCGAAATTGGAAATGGATTGTCCGAACTGTTTACGCTCATTTGCATAATTAACAGACTGTGTTATAGCTCTTTTGGCAGCACCAAGAACCGTCCCGCCAAGTTTTATCCTTCCCATATGAAGTATGTTCAACGCAATGCGGAAACCCTGTCCGCGTCGTCCGAGAAGATTTTCAGCGGGCACCTTCACATCATTGAAGAAAATCTGAACCGTTGATGAGCCTTTGATCCCCATTTTTTTCTCTTCCGTATTTATTACGATACCTTCCGATTTGGCATCAACGATAAAGGCGCTCAAAACCCTGTCATTGTCAATTTTGGCAAATACAGTGAAAACATCAGCGAATCCGCCATTGGTGATCCACATTTTCTGCCCGTTCATTATGTAATGCTTTCCATCTTCGGATAAAACGGCATTTGTCTTGCCCGAGTTGGCATCCGAACCGGCATTAGGTTCCGTTAGACAGTATGAGGCAGCCCATTCACCGGAAGCAAGTTTCGGCAGGTAACGTTGTTTTTGGTCTTCATTGCCATAGTAAACTATTGGTAAGGTTCCGATTCCCGTGTGTGCCGAGTAAGCAACCGAGAAGGAATATCCCGAACCCATTGCGGCACTTGCCAGCATAGAAGTCACGAATGACTGCTCAAATCCGCCGTACTCTTCCGGTACGGAAATACCAAGCAATCCCAGTTCGCCGGCTTTGGCAATAAGTTCACGCATCAATCCCTTTTCCTGACTGTCAATCCTGTCGAGAATGGGGAATACTTCGGCGTTAAGAAAATCTTCGCACGTCTGTGCTATCATTTGTTGTTCTTCATCAAATTCCTCGGGAATAAAAATGTCTTTGGCTTCCGTTTCCTTAATCAGAAACTCACCTCCTTTAAGAATGTTCGCTTTATCCATCTTTAATAAATATAGGTTTGTTTTAAAAGCCGCAAATGTACATTATTTTTTTTATTTCATATTTAGCTTCGGAAAATGATTTTTTTCCGAGGCAATTCAACGGATGACTGCGTGCAGGCGGGCAAGTCAACGGATGACTGCGCGAGGGCCAAGCAATGGCAAGTCATCCGTTGAATGCCGGGTCAGGTATCTCAACCTTTCCGGACTTTTACGCACTTTCTTCGTACCGAAAGTAATTACGATTCCTGACTTTCGCTTTTTTCGGGAAGCTGTTTTGTTTGTTTTTCAATTTTTATTGAAAGTTCCTCATCATCTTTATTATGATCCACGATTATCAAATCGCCTTCCGACAGTTTGGTTTTTATGATTTCCTCGGCAAGAGGATCTTCCACATATTTCTGGATTGCCCGTTTTAACGGTCGTGCTCCATACTGTTCGTCCCAACCTTTGTCAACCATAAAATCCTTGGCGGCTTCGGTAATCTCAATTTTGTAACCGATGTCATTAATTCTGCCGTACAAATGTTTTAGTTCAATATCAATGATTTTATGAATATCGTCTCTTTCGAGTGAATCAAAGATCACAACATCATCAATTCTGTTAAGGAATTCGGGAGCAAAAGCTTTCTTGAGAGCATTTTCAATAACACCTTTTGCGTAAGTTCCTTTAGCCGATTTTTTAGCACTTGTGTTAAAACCGACACCTTGTCCGAAATCTTTCAATTGCCGTGACCCGATGTTTGATGTCATTATTATAATAGTATTCTTAAAATCCACTTTTCGTCCCAGGCTATCGGTCAAAACTCCGTCGTCAAGAACCTGAAGCATAAGGTGGAAAACATCGGGATGCGCTTTTTCAATTTCATCAAGTAGAACTATGGAATAGGGTTTCCGTCTGACTTTTTCGGTAAGCTGGCCGCCCTCTTCATATCCCACGTATCCCGGAGGAGCCCCCACAAGTCTTGATACTGCAAACTTCTCCATATATTCGCTCATATCAATTCTGACAAGAGCATCTTCGGAATCAAAAAGATATTTTGCCAAGACCTTTGCAAGGTGTGTTTTTCCAACACCGGTAGGTCCCAGGAAAATAAATGTTCCGATAGGTTTATTCGGGTCTTTCAGTCCCGCACGGTTTCTGCGAATAGCTTTCACAACCTTTTTAATAGCTTCATTCTGACCAATTACCGAATTCTCAAGGTCATCAACCATATTAACCAGTCTGTCACTTTCGTTCTGTGCTATTCTCTGAACCGGGACACCCGTCATCATTGCAATAACTTCCGCCACATTTTCCTCCGTCACATCTTCACGATTTATCCTTGAGTCTTCTTCCCATTTTTTCTTTTCCTTGTCAAGGTCATTCTGAAGTTTTCTTTCCATATCGCGAAATTTGGCAGCCTCTTCAAACTTCTGATTATTGATAGCTTGTGTCTTCTTTCCTCTTATATCTTCAATACGGTTTTCAATATCAATTATCTCCACCGGAACGTGGATATTGGTGATATGAACTCTGGAGCCGGCCTCATCAAGTGCATCAATCGCTTTATCGGGCAGATTACGATCCGTTATATAGCGGGTTGTAAGTGCTACACAGGCTTTTATCGCCTCATCCGTATATGTAACAAGATGATGATCTTCATATTTTTCCTTAATATTGTTCAGTATTTCAACCGTTTCCTCAGGAGATGTGGGGTCCACAAGAACCTTCTGGAATCTGCGTTCCAGAGCACCGTCTTTTTCAATATATTGTCTGTATTCATCCAAAGTGGTTGCACCTATACATTGTATATCACCGCGAGCAAGGGCAGGTTTGAACATATTTGAAGCATCCAGTGAGCCTGACGCATTTCCTGCACCTACTATTGTATGAATTTCGTCAATAAATAAAATAATATCGGGATTTTTTTCAAGTTCATTCAGTACCGCCTTCATTCTCTCTTCGAATTGTCCCCTGTATTTTGTCCCTGCAACCAATGAAGCAAGATCTAAAGTCACAATTCGTTTATTGAAAAGTGCCCTTGATACTTTACGATCAACAATTCTCAGGGCAAGTCCTTCTGCGATGGCAGATTTACCGACGCCGGGCTCACCGATAAGTATTGGGTTATTCTTTTTCCTGCGGCTAAGTATCTGAGCAATACGTTCCAGTTCTCTTTCCCTCCCGACAATGGGGTCCAGTCTGCCTTCTTCGGCAGCTTTGGTTATATCTCTTCCGAAATTATCGAGAACCGGGGTCTTGGATTTGGAGTCTGACATTTTTTTAATATTACCGCCAAACTGCTTTCCGCCTCCACTTTCTTCGGGGTCTTCATCGGTTGTCCCGCTTCCGGGCATTTCACTCCGCGGATCCATTTTTAATCCCGTATCCTTATTTGTTACCATAGATTTCAATTCATCTTTAACTGCATCATAATCAACTCCGTGCTTCTGAAACAACCTTGTGACAATATTATCATTATCTTTTAAAATTGCAAGCAAAAGATGCTCGGTTCCGATAAGGTCGCTGTTAAAAAGTTTAGCTTCGAGATAGGTTATTTTCAAGGCTCTTTCTGCTTGCTTTATTAGTGGAATATTGTCCGATGTTTTCAGTTTCGTTCCTTCGGCATTTCCAATAGAAATTTCAATCTCTCGTCTTACAGCTGCCAGATCGATTCCGAAAAAAGTAAGGATTTGAATTGCCATACCCTCGCCTTCTCTCATTATTCCCAGAAATAAATGTTCAAGTCCGATATAGTCATTCCCAAGCCTGATAGCTTCTTCGCGACTAAACGATAATACGTCTTTTACTCTTTGTGAAAATTTAGCTTCCATTATATATTTTAATTCCTGATTTCCTTTAACGAGACTTTTACTTTATTATTACGTATTTTTCATCGTAATGTTCATAAATGTCAATAAGTTAACTAAACCGATAACCATTTTGCATCTGACTACAAAAAGCTTACCTTTAATAACATATTGCCAAACAGATGACAACATGTCCGAATAGCCAAATGTAGATACAAATTTAGAGTATTGTTATGAGAACACCAAATTTTATTAACATTAAAATGTTAGTAATAATAATTAACTGTTTTTTGCTGTTTTTCAGAAGAAATGTCTAAATTCGTGCCTTTTATTGTTATTTTATAATTAGCTAGTTTTGAAAGAGATAAAAAATGGAAAATAGAGAAAGTGGTGAAAGAATCATTCCGGTAAACATCGAAACGCAGATGAAAACGGCTTACATTGACTATTCAATGTCGGTTATTGTTTCCAGAGCGTTGCCGGATGTACGCGACGGGTTAAAGCCCGTGCATAGAAGAGTGTTGTATGGAATGCTTGATCTTGGAGTATTGTCAAACCGGCCATATAAGAAATCGGCAAGAATAGTAGGGGAGGTGCTCGGAAAATATCACCCCCACGGTGACACTTCTGTTTATGATGCAATGGTCAGAATGGCACAACCGTGGTCGCTGCGCTATCCTTTGGTTGACGGACAGGGAAACTTCGGATCAATGGACGGTGACAGCCCTGCGGCGATGCGTTATACGGAAGCAAGACTCAGAAAGATTGCAGAAGAAATGCTGGTGGATATTAATAAAGATACGGTTGATTTTCAACTCAATTTTGACGATACACTCAAAGAACCAACCGTTTTACCTGCTAAAATACCCAATCTTTTGATAAACGGAGCTTCCGGTATTGCAGTGGGTATGGCTACAAACATGGCCCCTCATAATTTGAGCGAGGTAATTGACGGCACTATTGCCTATATTGATAATAACGAAATTACTATTCCGGAATTGATGAAATATATCAAAGGACCAGACTTTCCGACAGGTGCTGTGATTTACGGATATAACGGGGTTAAAGATGCTTTTGAAACAGGACGCGGAAGAATTGTGCTCAGGGGTGAGGCCGTTATTGAAGAAAATGATAACGGAAAAAGCAGAATCATTGTGACATCAATACCGTATCAGGTTAATAAGGCCGATATGATTAAAAAAACGGCTGACCTTGTCAATGAAAAGAAAATTGACGGAATTTCAGATATCAGAGATGAATCCGACCGTAAAGGGCTGAGAATTGTGTATGATTTAAAACGGGATGCCATTCCGAATATTATTCTGAATAAATTGTATCAATATACTGCTTTGCAAACATCCTTCAGCGTTAATAATATTGCTCTTGTTCATGGAAGACCGCAATTGCTTAACCTGAAAGATATGATAAAGCACTATGTGGAACACCGTCATGAAGTGTTAATCAGAAAGACCAAATACGAACTTAACGAAGCTGAAAAAAAGGCACATATTCTTGAGGGACTGCTTGTTGCACTTGACAACCTTGATGAGGTTATTGCTTTGATCAGAGCTTCTCAAACTCCTGAAATTGCTAAAAACGGATTGATGGAGACTTTTGAACTTTCCGAAATACAGGCAAAGGCAATTCTTGATATGAGACTGCAAAAACTGACAGGTCTTGAAAGGGATAAACTGAAAGAAGAGTATGCCGAATTGATGAAATTTATTGAGCATTTGAAAGAAATTCTTGAAAGTGAAGAGATGAGAATGGACATCCTGAAAGCTGAAATGCTTGAGATAAAAGAAAAATACGGGGATGAAGCCCGCTCTGAAATTGAATATACTGCTAAAGATTTTAACATTGAGGATACTATTGCCGACGAAGAGGTTGTGATTACAATTTCGCATTTGGGCTATATTAAAAGAACACCTCTTTCGGAATACAGAAGACAAAACAGGGGAGGTACGGGAGCGAGAGGAAGCAATATTAGAGATGAGGATTTTCTTGAACATCTGTATGTTGCTACAAATCATAACTATATGCTCTTTTTTACTGAAAAAGGTAAAGTTTTCTGGTTAAAAGTTTATGAAATCCCCGAAGGAGCTAAAACAGCCAAAGGACGTGCTATCCAGAATATGATAAGTATTGACAGGGATGATAAAGTCAGAGCTATTATTAATATTAAGAATCTGAAGGATGAGGAATACATTAATAATACATATATTATGCTGGCAACAAAACGAGGTGTTATCAAAAAAACAACACTCGAGGCATATTCCCGTCCGCGTCAGAATGGAATTATTGCAATTAATATCAGGGAAGGTGATAATTTGCTCGAAGCCAGATTGACAAATGGAAATAGTGAAATTCTCCTTGCACTCAAGTCGGGAAGGGCTATACGTTTCAATGAAAGCAGGGTAAGACCCATGGGAAGAAATGCATCGGGAGTGAGAGGCATTACACTTGCCGGACCTAAAGATGAAGTGGTGGGAATGATCTGTATGGCGGAAGATGAAACCAATGAAGTTTTGGTTGTTTCGGAAAACGGTTATGGTAAGCGATCCAACCTTGATGATTACAGAGTTACCAACAGGGGAGGGAAGGGAGTTAAAACAATCAATATTACTCCCAAAACCGGTAAACTTATTGCAATAAAGTCTGTTTCCGACAAGGATGATCTGATGATTATCACAAAATCCGGAATTTTAATCAGATTGCCTGTTTCGGGCCTTAGAGTTATGGGACGTGCTACACAGGGTGTGCGTCTTATAAATATAAGGGAAAATGATGCAATTGCCGCTGTTGCCAAAGTTGAAATGGATGAGGATGAAGAAAATGTTGAGAACATTGAAGGTGAAGATGGTGCTGAAGAAGTTGTTGATAATAAAAATGACAACACCGGAAATGGCGAAGATTCTAATGAGGAAAATACTGAGGCATAATAATATAGACCATAATTTTTTATTATTTTTATACGGAATGAATTTGATTTTAATAAGAATCATTCCAAATTGGCGTGCTTTTTGAGTAATTATCAGAAAATAAATATTTTTGCCGGTGCAAAAAAGTAAATCATTTAAACATTAATAATCATGAAGAAACTTTCATTATCAGTACTTTTTATCTTTGCGACACTCATCGGATTCTCGCAAAAAAATCAGGTAGTTAGTGCATTTAACTACCATCGTAACGGAAAACTTGATAAAGCAAAAATTGCTATTGATAAAGCAACCGTAAACCAAAAAACAGTTGGAATGGCCAAAACCTGGTATTACAGGGGAAACATTTACCTTGATATTGCCAGAAGTCCGCTTGAGGCCTATAAAAATCTTGATCCGGATGCCTTGACAAAGGCAGACGAAGCTTATGCAAAAGCTCTTGAGCTTGATACTAAAAAGCAGTACACTGATGAAATAATGCAAAGAATGCCCATCCTTGGTGAAGCCTATTTTTTTGATGGTGCCAATTATTATAACCTTGGTGGACAAGCTATTCAAGAAGGTGATACAACCACAGCTAAAAAAGATTACCAAAAAACTCTGGATGCTTTTGAAAAGGCTTACGAAATATATAATAAATACGGTGCTGCCGATTCCACTAAAACAATGACATTATATTATATGTCGTATGCTGCCGAACTTGCCGGGGATAATGATAAAGCTATAACTTATCTTACACAACTCGTTGATGAGAATTACCCCGAGCCGGGAATTTACGTGACACTTGGTAATTTATATAAAGACAAGGGTGATAATGAGAATGCTGAAAAATATTTCGCTCTCGGTCTGGAAAGATTTCCCGATAATTTGAATATCTTATTAAATCAGATAAACTTATATCTTGCCACAGGAGAGACAGATAAAGCTCTATCAAAACTTGAGAAAGCGGCTTCACTTGATGATTCAAATCCCAGTATTTTCTTTGCAATAGGGACAAGTTATGACAGAATAGTTACTGACACAACTCAACCCGCTGAGGTTAGGGAAGATGCTTTTAACAAAGCTATTGCCGCTTATCAAAAGGCTATTGACCTTAAAGAGGATTATTTTGATGCCTATTATAATATGGGAGCTATTTATGTTAATAAAGCTGCTGTCATTATGGATAAAGCAAATCAACTTGATTTGAATGCCGTTGACGAGTATAATACCCTCAAGGATAAAGCTGATAAAATGCTTGAAACAAGCTTGCCGTTTTTGCAAAAAGCGCATGAAATTGATCCTAATGATAAAAATACCATGGTTTCTCTAAAAGAGATTTATACAAGATTAAAAATGTATGATGACCTTAAAAAGATAAATGCCGAATTAGGTATGTAAGATTGTAATAAAAGGGAGGATTGTTAATGTTCTCCCTTTATTATTAAAAACCCTATTTAACATAATATTAATTATATGACATATTGTATATATGCTGTATATTCGTCTCTTTTTTATGCCAAAATCATCGGTGACAATTTCAAATGATGTTCATTGCCAATCCGATTTTTTCTTTCATCGTTAAATTACCGTCAATCCAGTGAATTTCAAAACCCGAACGTTCCATTCGTCTGAACCAGGTCATTTGGCGTTTTGCAAATTGGTGTATTGCGGTGTTAAGCAATTCAACCATTTTGTCATAAGTTATTTCACCCGTTACATACATTGTCAAATACCTATATTCCAATCCGTAGAATTTGAGTTGTTCAGATGACAATCCATTGTTCAAAAGGTCTTTAACCTCGTCAATCATTCCGGATTCAAGTCTGATTTTCAATCTTTCGGTTATCCTCTTACGAATTATTTCGCGCTCAAATCTTATTCCGAAAATCACATTATTAATTTCCGGAAAAGACCTGTCAATTTCGGGATGTTCACTGTAATATGTTTGTATTTCGATGGCACGAATCAGCCTTTTAATATCAGTCGTATCGGTGGTATTATGAGGGACTTTGAACTTCTTAAGCCTCTCAACAAGCTTTTCCCGGGATAAATCACTCAGTCTTTTTCTAAGTTGCTTGTTTTCAGGAACATCAATGAGCTTGTAACCCCTTAAGACCGATTCGATGTACATTCCTGTTCCCCCGCACATAACAGCCTTCTTCCCTCTTTTTAAAATATCTGCATAAACCTTCAGAAAATCCCTTTGAAACTCATATACATTATATTCATATCCTGCATCAACAATATCAACAAGATGAAAAGGTACTTTACGGCCGTTTACAATATAATCGTCAAAATCTTTTCCCGTTGCAAGGTCCATACCCTTATAGACCTGACGCGAATCGGCGCTGATTATTTCACCGTCAAGACGATATGCCAGATTTGCGGCAAATTTTGTTTTTCCCGTTGCCGTGGGACCTAAAACAGTTATCAAAAACATAAAACCTTGATTTTTCTTTGTATTTCAGTTTCATTTCTCATTAGTCCATTTCTAATATCGTCCAGTATCTCCACCGATGAACTGCTAAATGTAAACTTATTTAACACATTTTCATTCAATATATTTAATTGTGAAATAAATTTAATTAATTCCGGTTTATCATCATTAATGGTTTCTTTGGAATATTTCCATTTCAGAAACTGGAATGTACGCAGAGCATCAAATTTATGATGACAAGCTTTTATGAAGTTTCCTTTTCCTGTGGAATTATTTCTCAGGGGTGTCCATATATCAGCTGTTCCGAATTTTTCTTCTATAAAATCATCCAAAGGTGTAGGAACAGACTTTTCAAAAAGCGACGGAAACAAATCAAAGAGTTTTTTTATCACACCGAAATAGTGTTGAGGATATACGGGGTAAGAAGACCAGTCTCCTTCCCTGCCCTTTATCATTGCCGGCCCTGTTCCAAAATCAACCCTGTCTGAAAACCTTGCTGCCGGATAAACTTTTTCATTATTCCATATAATCACATTGCCGTATTTTCTCAGTTTCTGCAAAAAATAAAAATCCTCCCCGCTTTTATGCGGAGTGATACCGCCAATTGCTTTATAACTTTTTACGGGAAGCACTATGGCAGAGCCAATTGCAGTGAACGCATACGGACTTCCAATTTGCAACATATTCAGATCGTAATAACGCAAATAAATCTCATATCTCAATATTGCACGGTCGGCAGCCTCATCACCCGTAAGCTTGTGATAATACGGAATAGCCGCCGCAACCGCTTTCGGATGATACTTGAAACTATCAACAAGAGATTGAAAATAACCGGGTGAAAATGTTGTGTCTGCATCAAGACTGACAATTAAATCATCATTTTTTGCATTCAAAACTATTTTGTTCATTAATATCTTTCGCGCCCATCCCACTCCCGACTTTTTTTCTTTCCAACCCTCTCCCCTGCTGCTTTTATCAATAATATCAATTTTAATATCTTTGATTTTCTTCAAAAACAGAATTGTTTTTAAGTTATTTTCACAAACCGGAACTTTTTCAGCATTATCCCACCATTCGTCAGGTTGATTTACACAAACCGTCAATTCAAACTTCCTGTATGTCTGCGATCTAAGACAGTCAATAAATCCGGCAATATAGTCAAGTTCAGCGAGTGCCGGTAAGGCTACAAAAAGTGTGGGATTATACTCCGTCATCTATCTTTAATTATTTGAAGGCAAAAATATTGATAATTCGGTTAATAATTTGTTGTTTATAATATATATCTTTGCGGGCTGAATTGGCAAATATTTTTTTTATGGATAAAAATACTATCACAGGTCTTTTAATAATCTTTGCAATACTTATCGGATACAGTATCTGGATGACTCCGTCTGCAGAGGAGATGCAGGCACGCCGGCATAAAGCTGATTCGATAGCACAGGCAATGCACATACAGGATTCCATTGCAGCAGCAAGTCGCATCGAAAGGCTGATACAGGATTCTATCAACCGGACAAAGGAAGCGGAAACCACAACTGCAGTTGCGCAAGAAAATGCAGGTACACAAAGCGAAACCGCAACCGTTGACAGAGATAAACTTGGCGTGTTTGCCAATTCGGCTAAAGGCGAAGATAAAATATTTATTATTGAAAGTGAATTGCTAAAGTTGAAGGTTTCCGCAAAAGGCGGAAAGATTATATCGGCTCAGGTTAAACAATTCCAAACTTTCGACTCTTTGCCGTTAATTTTGTTCGATTCGGCTCAGACGAATTTCGGTATTACATTTTTTGCCAACAACAGAATTATCAACACCAATGACCTTTATTTTCAACCTGCTACCAAAGAGAATGTAATTGTTGCCGAAGGTGATAGTGCACAACTTTCAATGCGTTTATATGTTGATGCCACAGACAGTACGTTCAATAAGGACAGCTACATTGAGTTTCTTTATACACTTAAGGGAAACAATTATATGATGGATTTTGATATCAACTTTGTCGGTATGGAAAAATATATTGACAAAGGTTCAAATTTCATTGACCTGAATTGGAATACCGACCTTTTGAGAGAAGAGAAGACGGTTGACAGAATGAACGGCCCGACAATATATTACAAATATTATAAAGACGATGTTGATTATTTGTCGGAAAGAAAAGACGATGAAGAAGAGTTACTCACAAAGGTAAAATGGGTATCTTTCAAACAAAGATTTTTTAGTTCGATATTGATTGCCGACAACTACTTTTTAAATGGAAAAGTAAAAGTTTTCAATAAAGAAAAACCGGTTAATCCGAGATATTTAAGGTCTATGACAATGACATTGGGTCTGCCGTTTCAGGCCGGTAAAGATTATTCCATTCCTATGTCTTTATATTTCGGACCGAATAAATTCAAAACATTAAGACAATATAAGCTTGATTTGGAACGTCAGATTCCACTTGGTTGGGGATTTTTCCTGCTTGCCTGGATCAACAGATATGCTGTAATACCGGTTTTTAACCTTCTGGAAGGCTTCGGTTGGAATTATGGAATAATTATATTGGTGCTGACAGTTTTGCTCAAAATCGTATTATTCCCGATTGCTTACAAATCATACGTTTCATCTGCCAAAATGAGGGTGTTAAAGCCTGACATTGATGAGCTTGCCAAAAAGTTCCCCAAGAAGGAAGACGCAATGAAAAAGCAACAGGCTACTATGAGTCTTTATAAACAGGCAGGTGTCAATCCGATGGCAGGTTGTGTGCCTATGCTGTTGCAGATGCCTATTTTGTTTGCTATGTTCCGCTTCTTCCCTGCTGCATTCGAACTGAGACAGCAATCGTTCCTGTGGGCAACAGACCTTTCAAGTTATGACTCCATCTTGCAACTGCCGTTTACAATTCCTATTTACGGCGACCATGTCAGTTTATTCACTTTGTTAATGACCGTTTCGACTATTCTCTATACAAAAATAAATCAGGAGTTGATGGGATCGTCCCAACAGCAGATGCCGGGAATGAAAACAATGATGTATTTAATGCCCATTATGTTCCTCGGTTGGTTTAACAACTATGCATCAGGTTTGAGTTACTATTACTTCCTTGCCAATATGATAACTTTCGGACAGATGTTCTTTATTAGGAAGTCAATAAATGAAGATAAGATAAGAGCTCAGATAGAGATTAACAAAAAAAGAAAACCAAAGAAAAAATCCGGCTGGCAAAAACGCCTTGAAGAGGCTGCAAAGCAGAAAGGATATACTCCGAAGAAGAGATAAGGTTTGGAGGTTTCGAGTTTGGAAGTTTGGAGGTTTCAGGTTTGGAAGTTGGGAAGTTTCAAGTTTGGAAGTTGGGAAGTTTTAAGTTTGGAGGTTTGTTTGGAGGTATGGCTGGAAAGATATAAGATAATGAGATATCAAAAAAACAGTTAAAAATGAAATTTCAAATCACCTCGGATTTTAAGCCTACCGGTGACCAGCCCGAAGCTATAAAGCAGCTTGTCGAGGGAATTGAAAGAGGTGATAAGAGTCAGGTTTTACTTGGAGTTACAGGCTCGGGAAAGACTTTTACAATTGCCAATGTTATTCAGGATGTTCAGCGTCCCACTTTGATTCTTTCGCACAACAAAACCTTAGCGGCACAACTGTACGGCGAATTCAAGCAGTTTTTCCCGAATAACAGGGTCGAATATTTTGTTTCTTACTACGATTATTATCAGCCCGAGGCTTTCCTACCTACAACAAATACATATATTGAAAAAGACCTTTCCATAAACGACGAAATAGAAAAATTGCGTTTAAGTGCAACGTCGGCTCTGCTTTCCGGACGACGTGATGTTATAGTAGTTTCCTCTGTATCTTGTATTTACGGAATCGGAAACCCCGATGATTTCACCAATAATGTCATTTCCATTAAAACGGGAGATGTGGTTTCAAGGAACAAATTTCTACAAAAGCTGGTAAATAGCTTATACTCAAGGAATGAGGTTGAGTTCACTCACGGTAATTTCAGAGTAAAGGGTGATACGGTTGATATATTTCCCGCATATGCGGATGTGGGGTATCGTGTTATTTTCTGGGGTGACGAAATAGAATCCATAGAATCTTTTGATCCCATAAACGGACATACATTTGAAGTTTTCGACAGTTTGAATATCTATCCGGCAAATATTTTTGTTACTTCAAGTGAAAAAATGAAAAGTTCACTTGAGGAGATACAACAGGATATGTTCAAGCAGGTTCAATATATGAAGGAAACAGGCAAACATCTCGAAGCCAAAAGGCTTGAAGACAGGGTGTCGTATGACATTGAAATGATGAGGGAGTTGGGTTATTGTTCGGGAATTGAGAATTACTCACGTTATTTCGACGGCAGGAGACCCGGTACCAGACCCTTTTGCCTGATTGACTATTTTCCTGAAGATTATTTGGTAGTGATAGACGAAAGCCATGTAACAATACCGCAAATAAAAGCTATGTACGGTGGCGACCGCTCACGAAAGCAAACACTGGTTGAATACGGTTTCAGGCTTCCGGCGGCTCTTGATAACAGGCCGTTGAAATTCCCGGAGTTTGAAAGTCTTGTAAATCAGATTATTTTTGTGAGTGCAACGCCAAGTGATTATGAACTTCAAAAGTCCGAAGGAGTTGTTGTGGAGCAACTGATTCGCCCCACCGGACTACTTGACCCGGTTATTGAAGTGCGACCAAGTTTAAACCAGATTGATGATCTGTTGGATGAAATAAACGAAAGAATACAAAAAGACGAAAGGGTGCTGGTTACAACACTAACCAAAAGAATGGCGGAAGAGCTTACCAAATACCTCCTTGACCTTGAAATCAAAACACGTTATATCCATTCCGATGTTGCTACCCTTGACAGGGTGGAAATAATGCGGGGACTACGACTTGGTGAATTCGATGTTTTGGTCGGTGTTAACCTTTTGCGCGAAGGGCTTGATTTACCTGAAGTTTCGCTTGTCGCAATTCTTGATGCCGATAAAGAAGGCTTTTTACGTTCAGAAAAATCACTTACCCAAACTGCAGGCCGTGCTGCAAGAAACCTCAATGCAAAAGTGATCTTTTATGCCGATAAAATGACCGACTCAATGCAAAAAACCATTACCGAAACAAACCGCCGTCGTGAAAAACAACTGAAATACAACGAAGAACATAATATAACACCAACGCAAATAATAAAATCAACGGATTCAATATTGGGTCAGACCGCAGTTGCAGGTCAAAAAAGTACGGAAGCCAAACCCTATATCGAAAAAGAAAATATTGACCTGGCCGCAGATCCGCTTATAAAATATATGACCAAACAACAGATTGAAAAAGCTATCTCCAAATTGGAAAGAGAGATGCAGTCCGCAGTCAAAGAGTTGGATTTTATTGAGGCTGCACGGTTCAGGGATGAGATTTTCGAGTTGAGGAAGAGGTTGTAACAATTGCTTTGTTGTAATTAAGCAGTTACTTATATTTGGATAACCACACTATTTTCGTTTCTTTAAACAACAAATCTATCTTTTCAACCACTTACCGTGCCCCATAACTTTATCATTTTGAGAAACCTCATAGATATAAATTCCTTTCGGCAAATGAGATGTTACAAAAAACGCACTCCGGTCAAATCTTTTGTCAAGAACAAGCATAGAGGAGGTATTGAAAAGTCTTAGCCTGCAATTGATTTTATCCGTAGAAATATTTAGTTGTTCAGTTCCGGGATTAGGATATATGAGGAAAGCGGCGGAAGGATAATATTCCTGTTCATTTGTAACCGGATTTCCGTAATTTTCCGTAACGAGAAATATATCACGCGTAACGGTATCGGGATTTGCTTGGTAGTCCCATTTTGTCATTGACAGAACATAACCTCCCTGTGGTAAAGCTGTAACACCGGAACAAACATACTGTCCTTCCCCGCCCCACAATTTGTATCCGTTAGTATTTCCGTCCGTATCAGTTATGTAAAGTGCCACAAAGGAGTTTTTAGGCGGATTGAAACTCAAATTACGGGTTCCTGCAAGATATATAGTGTCGGAAGTAATAAAATCCATTCCTGCAGGAACATCGGTGGAGTCGGTAATACCGTAAGTGTATGTTTGGATAAGGTTTGCATCCTGATCCATCAAACAAAGAGCCATATCCATTTCCCACGGACTTCCGGGAATGGGTGCGGAAAGGTACAATCCCGTTTTAACATAATGAGAATCGTCATACAACTTGTTTTGAGGTTGCGGATGAATATTTATATCCGAAGGAAATTCGTAAGTAGTGTCATATTCAAGATTTTCATCAAACTGGTAGGTCATAAAACCTGCTATAACATGATATTTATTCATTGACGGAATTTCTATAATTTTCGGGTAATCCTGCACCTGTATTGACAGAATATCTTTATTTATCTCCTGAAGTTGTTCGTCGAACAACCATATAATATAGGATGAGCTCAGCAGGTCGTTTCCGGTGGTTCCCACAAATAACAGGTTTCCGTTTGCGCATTGAATTGCATCCGAAACGGTTTCATTCAAATCCGGGGAACCGAGCATTTGACTGTTCACAAGATTCAGATTTTCATCAAACCAAAGAAGACATAACTGTTCGTCCTGTGTATTTTTTTCCAGAGCTTTTGCCCAATATAAAATTCCGGTATTATCAACCCTGAGAAAATTTTTCACCAAAATATCATAATTCCCGATTTCATCAATGGTCAAACTGTCGGAAAAATCAAGATTAAAGTCGGATTTATAAAGTACGTTGGAGTAATTTGTGAATTGCTCCTGATAGGTTTGTGCCTGTTCTCCTCTGTATGTTACCAAAAAAAGGATATCCGAATAAAGATATTTCATATTTACCACATATTCATCCTGTGAAGTGGAAATCCATTTCTGTGACTGAGATTGAGAGTTAACTGTCCGGATTCCAATCAACAATAATAATGACGAAAGTAAATATTTTAAAGCCATAATATTAAAAAGCTACTTTTTTCACAAAAATACAATAAAAATGCAAACTTAAAATTCAACCTATTCAACAAACATCATATTTCCGGGAATTATTCCGGCTTTTGCCGAATCAAGTGCAGTTCCTGTTTCCGCACTGTATTTATATACCCAACCGTCCTGCACAAAATCAACTGCATCCGTACAATATATCACATTTCCCGCTACACTGTATGTCAAACCGTAAAACATTGACGAGTGTGGTATTAAAGGTTGATTTTCAAGAGATGAGGAGCTAATGTTAAATTTATAAATCCCATCGGGGTAGTTATAATATAGAATTGTTTTATCTCCGTTTATCAATAGCTGTTCGGGATGTTTTTCCGCATCCGGAAACTCAATATCCCTTATCGTTTCATAAGAAACCGGGTCCAAACAAAGAAGTCTCCCTTTTGTATTATCCGTTGCCGGCACTCCGTTCCAGCCTTTTCCGGAACAAATAATCCACACATTACCATTCTCATCCGATACTATTCCCGAAGGTTTAGGATAGACCTGAATAGTTTTTTCAACTGAGGAAGTAGCTACATTTATTACCGACACCACACTGTCAATACCAAAGCCACCCTGATTCAGAACCCAGACCTTTTCATTCACTTTCAACATTCTTTCCGGCCCCGTAGCAACAGGTATTGTACCCGATACTTTAAATCCAGCAAAGTCCAAAATTTTCACGGTGTTATCCCAACACGAAACATAGGCGTGGGCATCGTCAGCCTGAATGACGTAACGCGGAAGATATATATCATCAACGGTGTGAATCAATTTAAACGAGCTTTGCTCCACAATCCTTATTTTGTTTGAATTGTTTACGACAATAAATGTATTAAGCCCGATTTGTACGGCAGATTGTACAATGTTTCCAAGCTCCTGCCCGTCATTTTTACCCTGAAAAATCTTATTCTCCATGCCACCGTCCGTACGCCAAAAGCTGATTGTTCCGGCTCCCGTTTGAAAAGGACCTTCATTGCAGATAATCAATCCGTTATTATAGATCTTGCCGGGATTCGGTGCAGGGGGATCATCCGGCGGTTTTTCACAAGAATACAGCAGGAACAGAATAAATATAAATGTAATGAATTTTTTCATATTTGTTGTTTTTTTAAGGCAAGCCTGGACGCTTGCTAATTTCATTTTAATTTAAATAACAAAGATAGTCTATAATTTCTTCCGGGCATTGGATAATATGCAACCGATTGATATTCCGTATTGTAAAGGTTGAAAATATTAAATTGCAACTTAATGCCGAACTTACCGAGTTTAACCGTTTTGCTGAAAATGATGTCTCCCGTATTATATGCCGGTAAATAATCGGAATTATCACGTGTAATGTAGCGCAAACCTGTAAACGACTGTCTGTAGTTAATCACAAAACCTTTGTATAAAAAGGTAAAATTACCGTTAAAATTATTTACGGGAAGATAAATCAACTGTTTGCCCGATGAATTATCATTGGCGCCTGTCTGTTTTTCATTTGTGGATCTTGTATAAGAGTATCCCGCATTAATTTTAAAAAGCACTTTTCCAATCATTATATTTGTAGAACCATTAGCTTCTATTCCCCTTGCCCGGACGGTCTGAATATTTTCAGGTGACCAGAGATTTCCCGACACAGGTATCCATAAAATATAGTCGTCAATAACCGTATTAAAACCTGTTAATGATAATTGATATTTCGATGTTTTTTCATCCTTTAATATAATCGTAGCCTCTTCATTCCAAGACCTTTCAGGAACAAGCCCAGTATTTCCGTACGGATACCAGTACAGGTCGTTGAAAGTCGGCATTCTGAAATTTCGCGAGATATTAACTTTTCCGAAAATACATTTCACAATTTTTCCTTCCAGTCCGAAGGAAGGAGAAAAAGGAGTACCGTAATTATCAAAGAAATCCTGCCTCAGATTTACCGTAAAGTCCCATTCGATTTTTGGGATTTTGTAGTTTACAGACAGAAACAAACCCGTATTCTTTCTGTCCGGTGTGCTTTGATAAGCCGGTGTTGAGCATTGATCATATCTGAAATCGGCACCTGCCGTAGCGGTTATTCTGTTGTTAATAAAAAAGTTCGCACTCAATCCAGCAATTCCCGTATTTGTGATAATTTCATTGTCAATTTGCAGTTGCGGAATCGTGTCCATATCAACATAGCTGAGATAGCTATGCATAAAAGCCGTCTTTGCGGATATTCTTACTTTTCTGCCTGTTTTTTTATATTGCAAAAGGGCTCTGAAAGAATTGTCGTTTTGTTTCGCATCGCTTTGTGGTACCTGCATTGACCCCGGAATCTGTCTGCCGGCTGATTGATACCACAAGGAAGCACCAAGAATACTCTCTTTACTCAAAACAGCGAAAAAGTCCTGCATAAAACCATACTGTTCCTGAGCTGCATTAGTACGCTTAACCTCTTCTCCGTCAGGACTTTCATACTGAAAATCATTTTTCGCATTTTTATAAGCAAACTTTGTAGACGACCATATTTTTTTATTTGAAACGGTAATGTTTCCATTTGCCCTGTAATCGTTAAAACTCCCTGCCGACACCCCGATATCCGCAGTAAAATTTTTTTTGAAAGCCGGCTTATTTTGCAAATGAACCGAACCTCCTATATTACCGCTTCCGAACAAAGAGGCTGCCCCTCCCGCCAACATTTCAACATTGCCGAAAAACGAAACGGGATAAAGCGACAAATCTTCCATATCAATATTCGGGGGATTCAATTTTATTCCGTTCCAATAAACACCCGTGTGTGCCGAAGATGTGCCACGCAATGACACGGAACTCAGATTTCCCGGACCGTAAGTCCTGATATAGTTGGGAGTGGAAGATGAAATCAATGTTGACAGAGAATTATTCTCATTCAAATCGAGGGTTAAGGAGTCGAAAATTGTTTTATTTAATCCTGTGCTCAACTTATTGAGCCGCCAGGATGTTATTTCCACTTCCGAAAGATGAATAACCGTATCATTTCCTGCATTTTGGGAAAAAGTCTCAAGCGGCAAAAGAAATAATATGAAAAGTATTCTCCGCATCAGTCCCTGATTATTTTCTTTGTTATCACTCCCCTTCCTGTTACTATTTTTAAAATATAAATCCCTTTCGCAATATCCGTAAAATCAATAACTGTCATATTTTTATTTATCTCATTTACAGAGGTAATAACTATTCCATTTAAACCGATTATTGAATACAGATCGGGTTTATTATCCGCATTAAAACGAAGTTGAAGAGAAGATACATTCTCAGGTATGGGATTGGGATAAACAACCATTTCGAAACTATCGTTTTCCGTTACTGAAAGCGAATTAATATTGTTTATAACTCCCACGGCATCAAGATCAAAACCTCCGGATGGAAAGGGAGTTGGCCACGGCTCGTTGATTTTATGACCTTCGGAATCATATCTTGCATAATTGTCCTGAATACAGCCTACGACATCAACAATTCTGACGTGTGTGATATGATTGACATCAAGTCCGGTAATGTCGGTTAGTTCCTGAAGATCGAAAGGGGTTCCGTACTCAACACGGTATTTTCCTGCGAGATTATTTATCAATTCCGTATTCAGTTCACCGAACCCACCAACCTGTTCACCGGTTTGAGTTAGTGACACATTATTAAACCTCACATAGTTTTCTCCGTCGGAGCTAACCTCCACAAAGGCAAGCTCAAGGAAAGAGTCGGTAAAGCCGTTTTCAAAAACTGCGAAATCGAAGCCTTCACCGTTAGCCAAAGGAGTCTCAAAGCTCAGTGTAGCAACGCCTGCGTCACCAAGACTCACAACGGAATTATCGGCCTGGCCGGTGGCCTCTTCTTCGAAACCGTAATCAACAAAACCTAATTCAGGTTGCGAAATATCCAGAAAACCCCTTTCAACAGTGCAAGTTGATGCCCAATCAATAAAAACAGAACTGTCTTTATGGATTGCCGTACTTCCCTCCTGCCCTACCGGCGGCGGATATTGGGCAAAGCCGCTCTGATAAAGAACTGCAAAAAACAGCAAAATGATATGGTAAATTATCTTCATTTTAATTGTATTTTCCAGGATAAGCCATCACGCTTACCCCGGAATTAGTCTTGGAACGACCCGGATAAAATATATTACCGGATTAGTAATTTTTTATCGGTCACACCATTGTTTGTTTCAATATTCAGAAAATATAATCCGGTAGCAAACCCTCCGACGTCAACAGTTATATCGTTTTTCGCATCATATTTTTTGTCAAAGATAAGCATACCTTCGGAATTCAACACTCTAATAGATTTTATATTGTCAGCTTTGATTGTAACAAACTCCGTTGCCGGATTCGGGTAAAGAAAAATGTCCGTAATCATAAGGTCATTTTCATCAACACCTACAGGATTAGGCACTGCAACCGGGACGCCGGGAGTAACAGCCGGATTAAAGTCGGTAAAAGAACATCCGAACCAGTCACCGTCGTGAACGGTTTCTCCGATTCCCGCATTCATTTCCCAGTTTCCCGAATTTGTTCCGCTCCAGGTGCTCCAGTAAAACCCGTTGGTACCGCCAATTCCTTCGTGCTGAATATCACTGTCATCAAAAGCAACGCTGTTTAAAAAACCGCCGGACATCTCCGCATAGAATCTCGAATCGGCATCCGTTATGTCGCTAAGCATCTGTTCTCCGGTAACTTCATCGTCAAAGCGGTATCCCCAGGCATAGGATTCGGGCGAAACGCTATCATTCCAGTCAATTACAAGCAAGGCTTTGTTTTCACCTTCGCCTACCCAATATTGTACATCGTCAAATGTAAAATCATTGATACGTGTATCAACGGCAATTGCTTCGGCAGAAACATCAGCATCAAAACCGCCGGTTTCGTTTCCGTTCAAATCATAGATTTTTCCCTCGCCCGTGGAGAAATAATCAGTAATCGTAACATAAAAAAGCTGATTGATCTTGTCGTAGGCTGCCGCTGCAATATATTGAAAATTAGCCGATCCCGGGTCGGGAACGATAGTTTCGTCAAGGATAAATCCGTTGGAGAGATCAAGAGAGCCTATTCCGTAGTCAAGAAGGAGATAGAGGGTGTATCCGGCAGTTGCAACACCTTTTCCCACAATTTTGTTTATTGTCGTAGTGAAATATCCTGTTGACCAAATACTGTATGAGGTTACGGAGCCCGTAGTATCGCCGTAAGGAGTCCGGTTAACGGTGTAAATATTGCTCCCGTCGGTAAAGAGGTCGGAAATTCCCACTGCAGCCGTACCGAAGTTCATTTCACGAACAAGATTGTAATTATTATCTATAACTGCGAATTTTCCTTCGGTTGCCTGCCAGTCGCCCGGAACCGCAACATATAAAGTATCGGAGGCAAGTATCAATCCGGCCGCATCGGCGGAAATATCATCAACAGCAGCCACAAAAGAGAGGTCATCGGCATTATAGACCTTCACATATTTTCCGTCTGCCGGCGGTCCGTTTAAATCGGACCTGCGAGAGACATAAAGTTTTCCGTTCTTAACATATAACCTGCTCAAATTCGATTCGTAAACGGCTGCTATACGCTGATATGTATCAATATCATATTTAACGAGGGAGTCCTCAGCGGCCACATAAGCATAATGGTCATCAACAACCAAATCCTGTATTGATTCGCGTTGAATATCGCCGAATGTTGTTGTTGTCTGGGCATCAGGGTCGTAAGTTGCAACAGTTACGTGATCTGACGGGTCGCCGTAAATACCGCCGTTACCGATGATAACCTGATTTGTGTAAAACTGTCCGAAAGAGGTTTTTGCAGACAAGAAGGCAAATGCTATTGCCATTGACATTAAAAAGTAAAATCTTTTCATTTTTAAAAGTTTTAAGGTTTATAAACTGCGAGACGGGAGTCAAAAATAAAAACTCAACTCCGGCTCAATTAATTCCCTCAAAACTTTCATGGAAAAAGGCAAAGTGAACAAAATGACAAGTCATTCATTCATAGCTTTTTATCCCGAAAGCCTTGAACAATAAACATCAACGGCAGGTCTTCTGACTTACGCCCTTTTTTGAAAGCCTTCCCATTCCGCAAGGAAACAGTGACTATAAAGATTTTCAAAAAGTTAACAGCGATTACAGCAGCGGGTACTGTTGCCGAATCTCACGGCATTCCCTATTATCAAATTTAAAGAACATTATGAACCGTTAATGCAAGGTGCAAAAGTATATATTTTAATTTAAGGTGCAAATAAAACTTAAAAAATAAAATGTTAACTTTTTACCGCTTTCCCGGTATTAAAATGCATATTTTAAAATCGGAAACAAAATTTTTAAATAAAAGTATAATAAAAATTGTATTTTGTGCTCCTGATGTGATAAATTCTGAATATGAAAAAAATTTGGTCTCTTTTTTTATTGGTTTTACTACTTTCTATATCCTGCACTAAGGACAAGCCCAAGCCGTCCTGGGATACCAATATGCTTCTTCCTCTTTTGAGCGATACCATAACTATCACCGACTTTATCAGCGATACTATTCTGGAAGAGAATCCCGACAGCTCGTTGACCTTTGTTTTTAATCAAAAGCTATATGAAGTTAACGGCGACTCGGTGGTAACAATACCGGATACGGTGTTTTACTGGGCATTCAGCTTTTACTTTCCGATAACCGTTGACCCGGGACAGGAAATTCTCAACGAACATTTCGACCAGATGCTGGATTTTGACTTTGGAATTGAGCTTGAGAATGCCATTATGCATTCGGGAGAAATAAGGTTTGAAATGGAAAATCAGTCTGACGGTGATATGTTAAGTGATTTTAAGATCAACTCGGCAATATCTCCCGAAGGAGATACTTTTGCCCTTTATAACCAACCTATTCCCAAAAACGACCTTTACAGTTCCGTGAGTGATTTTTCGGGATATAAGCTGGATTTTACAGGCGAAAACGGTGGCGTTTACAATACATTTAACTTTGATCTGACATTTTGGGTTGACCCCGACGAACCGGCCCCTATCACCTTTACTCAGGTAGATACTTTTAAATTTTATGTCCATTTTACAAACGTTGTACTTGACTATGCCAAAGGCAATTTCGGGAAAACGGATTTTCAGTTCGGGCCTGAAACAACCGATTTTGATATGTTTGAGGATATGGAGCTGGCCGGGTTTTCAATAGGTGATGCGGATGTTAAGCTACGGATTGATAATTATTACGGCGTTGACGGTTTGATAAAACTACTGGATGTAAGTTCCACGAATACTACAACCGGCCAATCCGTATCTTTACAAGGAGATATGGTGGATTCGGCTCTCTTTATTGACAGGGCATATCAAAACACACCGGGAATTTCCGGTATTGAACCGTCTGAAAATTATTTTGATTTCTCAAATACAAATATCTTCGACCTGCTTGAGATAATGCCCGATAAATTTACATATTTCGTTGGAATAGAGACAAATCCGTCGGGAGACACAACCGACCATTCCCATTTCTTTTACCTCGACACTCCAATTGAGGTTTTTATGGAAGCGGAGGTAAACGGCGGAATAGGTGTTGACGACCTTGTGATTCGTAAAGAGAGCAACTGGAACGGAGAAAATGCGGACTTCGATATGATTGGTGACGGACTTCTAAAGTTGAAGTTTACAAACGGTTTCCCTTTTTCTTTTAATATTGATATGTTCCTTGACGATGAAAACGGAGAAACTCTTGATACTCTGCTTTACAATGCCAATATTGAAACCGCAATACCAGGGATAAATAACAGAGTTGAAGAACCTGTGATTTCTTATATTGATATTGCTTTAAACGATAAACTTAAAGAATCGGTTAGGAATGCAAAAACCGCGAGATATGTTATGAGTATCAATTCGGCTATGAATCAGAAGGTTAAGCTATACTCGGATTATTCAATGGGACTCAAGGTAATTGGTGACTTCGAATTAAAAATCAAACAATAAATGATGAAAAAAATACTTATCATATTGTTTTTTACAATGATTTTATATCCCGCAATGGGGCAAATAAGATTGTTTAACAGATATTATCCGGCAGGTTTTAACGATTCTGTCAGGAAGTTTCAGATTTCAGCCTCATTTTCCGAGCAGTCAAACTCCAATTCCTTTACAAACGAATTTTACTCTTCGTTCAATAACTCTGAATTTATTAATGACGACTTGAAAAACCGGCAAATTGAAAATCTTAAAAATCCCGTTCTTACGGGAGATGTAAGAAATATTTGTCTTGATGCTTTCATTGCTTCAGGTAACAACAAAAACATCACTTACTATATCGGAGTTGAGCATCAATATGCTTTGGATGCTTCCTTTGACGAAGATGTTATCAAACTTATCTTGCTCGGCAACAAACCCTTTGCGGGTAAAACATTATATGCTCCGGATTCAAAATACTACAGCACATACTTTAATCAGATAAAAGCCGGAATGGGATACCGCAAAAACAGTTCGGGCGGAATACATCACATTACGGGAAATATTGCATTGAATTTCGGACAAAACTTCAACGGGACCAACATATCGAACTCCTCAATTTATACTGATGTCAACGGTGAATACCTTGACATAACAACCGGATTCGACACACGTGTATCGGATACGGTTTGGGCTGAATGGTATGAAATGAGAGGGATTGGTGCATCAGTTGACTTTGAATACGATTTTGACAAACCCGGAAATTTCCATTTTGACTTTGCAATAAAAAATCTCGGTTTCATAAGTTGGACTGATAATTCTTTCACAGGAAAAACAGATACTTCATTTGTGTTCAACGGCATTGAGATAGACACTGCAAGCATAGGTACGGGTAACCTGTCGGCAAATTCCATAAACGATATACTTTTTTCGGATATCAGTTCTGATAACTTCACGACTTCGCTTCCCTTGAGAATTAATTTTTCAGCCGGAAAATATTTTGCAGCGGGCAAAGGTTATGCAGGAATAAGGGGAGATATCTATCCTGCTTTTGAAGCATTGTTTCATCTTGAAGCATTCGGAACATACAATATCAATAATGTTTTAAGGCTCACTCCCGTTATTGCATACAGCAGTTATCAAAAGGTGAATTTCGGCCTTTTTGCCGGAATTTCTGCAGGAAAACATATCAATGTTCAAATTGGCTCGGCCTATCTAAACAGTCTTTTCGGAAATAATAACCTACTCGGAAAAGGTGGATTTATCAGGATAACATTTATCAGGTAACCGTTCTTCGTTGCACTATAAAGTAAAATTGTGATTTCACCTTTTCACCAATTTCCCGCGCATTTGCTTTTCGCCGGCACTTAGTATGTAAAAATATATCCCTGACGGCAGGCTTGAAATATCAATTTTTATAATATGATTATCAGGCTGCGAAAAACTATTATTCAGCATCTCAACACCATTAACATTTACCAGGGAAACATTAATATCCTCTTTAATATTTGCAGCTTCAACAAATAAATAGTTTGTAGTAGGATTAGGGAAAACTCTTGCTGTCATTTCCCTGCTAGCTTCTTCAAAGCCCACCGGTTTAAAAGTCATGTTCAGGTCGTCCACAACAAGAATACCGCCTGATTTCTCCTGATACTGATTTGTTACCGAAAAGTAGACATTGACAGTATCGGGGGGCGGATAGGCATTATACTGAACATTTATCTCGAACGGTGTATAACTGCCTGCCGGAGAAAGTATTATGCTGTCTTCTGCGAGAAGTTCGGATTCACCGGCGGCAGAATTGTACCGGAACAGCTTAATGCCTGCCACTGCAACACTGTTTGAGGACGGTGAATATTTATAATAACCTGAAAATGTTTCCGGTATCTGAACTACGGGCATACCTCCTACCGGACCGTCGAAACTGAAATGGCCGTTTGTGATTCCGGCTAAAGTGTCACCGAAATATGTCGGCATATTTTCAAGTTGAACTGCAAGACTACCTTCATAACTGTCGTTGGTTTTTATAACCGGAGTAAATCCTATTGTTTTACTAAAGATGTTCGTTGATATCCAATTATCCGCTTCTTCGGAATAGTACTCCGTCCAATTTTCAAAATCGCCGTTGGGAAACTGACCCGTTGTGCCAACAAATGAAAGATTATCAACAGTAAGCTGGCTACCTACGATAGCATCCCCGAAAAGAGCCGAAGACAATATTGCAACTACTATGGTATCAGGGCTAACCACGGGAATAAACCATTGAACCGGTTGGCTGAAATACTGATATTCGTTTTGGGTACCTAAAAAAGTTGCAAGGCAAACACCAAGGGGTTGCCCGAGTTTTTTAAATAGCACGCCCACATAAGCCGTATCTCCGGGCATCACATTATATTTAACATATCCCGTAACGGAGTCTGCCCGTTCGGTAAAAGGCGTTCCACCCCATATATTATCCTCACCTATGTCTCCGATATAAACAGCTCCCTTAACCGGGTTTTCTGATGTCGGAACGGTTTCAAGACTAACAGCATAAGAACCGGAATATGCATCCGTTGTCTTTAAGGCATTAGGTTGTCCCAACGCAGCTATGCTTACGGTATTTGAAGAAGAATAGCCATCCGGATCTTCGTATAAAAACTGATTAGACCAGTTTTCAAAACCGGCATTTTGGATCGTTTGTGCTTTACCGACCGAAGATATCAGCGATATCGCAAGAAAAAATATGACTGTTTTACTCATAACTATTTATATTACTGTACAACGTTTCATCAGAACCTCTCTGCATTTACCATAGGCATCACTTATAGTCTTTACTATTTGTTCCGGAATTATAATATTTGCAGATTTCCTGTTCTTTATTATCTTACCCTGTTTTATATTGTCGGATGGATCTCCAAAACCTGGCTCACCTGTTTTAGAGAAGGTTTTATACTCTGAAGATAGTGGTGTTTTCAATTGCAACCAGTCAGACATATAACCAAGGACAAAATCCGTATCATTTACAATCTTGTCCGCATCCAGATAAACCGCTTTACCATTTGTCCTTTTAGCAAGTTGTGCCAGCTGCTCTAACCTTTTTAAATAGTACTTCTCAATTTTGTAAATATCACTAATCCTATTAGGATTATTCAAATTTTCACTCATCTTTAAAATACTCTTTAAAGTGGCTTCAGGCTCACGCAACATGAAAATAATTTTCATATTACTACCGTTGAGAATACTATCCGAGATAGGGTGATTATGTAAAATTTTATCAAAAACATACTCCCCATTTGATTCTTTATTGTTTATTAAATAGACCCTATATCTTAACGTAATCAAATCTGCTTTCTTCATATATGGTAAATGCATTTCCGAATATCCCGAAATACTATTATGGCTGCCAAGTATATGAGATAATAAACTTGAATAACTACGCATATGACTAAAGAGAAAAATATACTTCTTTTCACCGGTTAAAATACCCGGTTTGGTGATCATTATTTTACTAATATGTAAAAACGTTGCAAAATTCATTTAATTAATCCTTTTAGTACTATTTTTTCTTATTTTCAAACTTATATCCGAACAATTCAATATCTTTAGAATAAATCTCTTCCACAATTCCTTTGGTTTCATCATTATAATACTCAGAATAATGCTTGCTTTCAGGAGCCGCTTTTTGAACGGTTAAACTCCCCAGTGCGGGAAATCCGATTTTATTAGCAATAAACTTCAGGTCATTTTCGCGATTTTCATATTTGGCGACAAAGGACACAATTATTTCTCCATTGTCATCCGTAACAAAATCAGAACACCCGAAATAGTGTCCGTAAAATCGAAACGGTTCAGTACCGAATTTAGTGTTATTTAGTTTATGCATATACTCGTCAAACCCCATATCCTGCCTGAGCAACCTGCTTTTTAGTCTGTAATGATAGAGGGAAACCACTCTGTCCCAGGGATTTCTAACAATTGTAAATGTAAAAAGTTTTTCCCACTCCTTATAACCAACATAATCCCTCATTACCCTGCTTGTAAGATGATTTGGTAGGATTTGGATACTTTTGTAACCTTTTTCAAATACATCGGATTTACCGTAAACATTTCCAAATTTTTTGGCAAGTTCTATTCTAATACTCGTTGATGAAGTCCTTGGAATATCAACAAACCAAAAACCATGTTTTTTTATTTGCCGTATTCCGTATGGAATCAACAGGTTATATCTGAATGTTTCCCACCTCGTAGCAATATAACTTTTACGTTTTATCATTTTACTATTATCAAGATTAGGAATATACGATTATTTTTTTTTTTGTTCTATTAATACGAATCCTGCAAATATAAACCATTGCAATAATTAGATACGGCAAAATTATAATTAAAAACGAAAATACTATCTTTCAGCCAAAAACTTATACCTGTAATCCTCCGGTGGATTAAAATTTTCTTTTATCGTTCTCGGTGATACCCATCTCAATAAATTAAGGTATGAGCCCGATTTATCGTTAGTACCCGAAGCTCTGGCCCCCCCAAAAGGCTGCTGCCCTACAACTGCGCCGGTCGGTTTGTCGTTTATATAAAAATTACCCGCTGCGTTGACCAACTTCCTCAGAGCTATATCTACAGCTGTTCTGTCCTTTGAAAATACAGCACCCGTTAATGCATAAGGTGATGTACTATCAATTATTTCCAGTATTTCCTCATAATTATTCTCATCATAAACATAAATTGTTAATACCGGCCCGAAAATTTCTTCTTTCATTGACTTATATTGATGGTCTGTTGTGAGAATTACCGTAGGTTCTATAAAATATCCAACGCTTTTATCATATTTTCCGCCTGCTAAGATCTCACAAGAAGGATCATTTTTTGCATGTTCAATATATGAAACAATTTTATCAAATGCTCTTTCATCAATAACCGCATTGATGAAATTCTGAAAATTTTCAACTCCACCCATTTTAAATGAACCGATATCCTTGATAAGTTTCTCTTTTATATCGGACCATAAATTTGAAGGGATGTATGCTCGGGATGCAGCACTGCATTTTTGTCCCTGATATTCAAAAGCCCCCCTTGCAAGTGCCGTAGCCACAACCTTAGCTTCAGCAGATTTATGAGCAACCACAAAATCCTTGCCTCCGGTTTCTCCAACAATTTTCGGATAGGTATTATGTAGCATCACATTCTCACCTATGGCTTTCCAAATTTTTTTAAAAACTTCTGTAGAGCCGGTAAAATGTACACCTACAAAATCAGGATGCTTTGACATTATCTTTCCTCCAACCGGACCCGGCACACAAATCATATTGATTACCCCGTCTGGTAAGCCGGCTTCTTTGAATATCTCCATAATTACTGCTGCCGAATACATCTGTGTTTCAGCAGGTTTCCAAACGACAACATTTCCCATTAGCGCTGGTGCCGCAGGCAGGTTTCCTGCAATGGAAGTAAAATTGAACGGTGTGATGGCATATACAAAACCTTCCAATGGCCGGTATTCCAATCTGTTCCAAACTCCTTTTGATGAAATTGGCTGCTGGGAATAGATTTCAGACATAAACTCTACATTAAATCTCAAAAAATCGGCAAACTCACAGGCAGCATCTATTTCCGCCTGATAAACATTTTTTGATTGTCCCAGCATTGAAGCGGAATTTATTTTTGCCCTGTAAGGGCCGGAAATCAATTCAGCCGCTTTTAAAAAAATTGAAGCTCTTTCGTGCCAGTCCATCTCTTCCTGCCACTTTTTTCTTGATTTTAATGCCGAATCAATTGCAAGATGCACATGACTTTCATCTCCCATATAATAATAGCCAAGCAGATGCTTATGGTCGTGTGGAGGATGAATCTCTAATTTGTTCTCTGTTTTTACCTCCTTGCCATTAATAATCATTGAGACTTCCTTTATTTCGGACCTCATCTTTTCAATTTCAATTTTCAATTCTGCTCTTTCTTTTGAACCCGGTGCATATTCATAAACCGGTTCGTTATACGCTTTAGGTACTCTATATATTCCTCGTGACATAGTATTACTTTTTTTATTAAAAAATTAAATTTAAATAATAACATATCACATCTACTTATGTTCATATTTATATTCATTCTTAAAAAATAGCTGAATAGATTACTAAAATTTGTTAATTATTATAATTATCGAAAATTTAATTGTAAATTTGCATAAACTTCTGAAAAATTTGAAAAAGAAATGATTCGTGATAAATATCAATATGAAAAGCAAGATCATAAGATAGTCAACAAAGAGATTGAGAGCAAAAAGATCAGCAGAGAATCAAAAACTATTCTAACCAAGATATTTAAAGAATCTCCAAGGCTCAAATCAATTATATTGCATTGTGAGAATCTGGAGACTTTAAAAAAGGAGATCCGTAATTTTATCATGAGTTATCTGAATACACGAGAGGATGCTCTTGACTATTATAACGGAGATGTTAAAGGAAGAGAAAAGTATGATAAACTTACCTGGAAAGATATTGCTGCCATACGTATCCTTGATTACATAAATCATGAGGGGGAGGAATTTGAAGATCTCAACCTGAGAGGCAAATATATTATCACAAACCCGTTAAAACAACTTTGGCTTGCAGCAAGAAACGGCACGGGAGGTGCCGAACCTGCTTTTTTCCTGGATATGTTAAATCTAATAAAACAGTTTAACGGTTCGTCAAAAAGGGAGCTGCCACCTTTGTCCCGGGTAAAAGAATGGATGGATAGACATCCAAGCGGACTTGATCCCGATATTATTGAAATAAGAAAAAAGAATAAGGACAGAATAATAAGGATCTTTATTGAGAAAATGGATGCCGGTGATATTCTCAGACCAAAATACAGATTTTCTCCCGGAATGACATTTGAAGAAAAATATAACCGAATGCTTGAATGGTGGGAAGACAAAACTTTTCATCTGCAATTTGCAGCGCGTTCACCGGAAAGAATAAATAAACTCCTCGGCAGGCTTGTTGACTCAGAAACAATGGCGATAATGTTTGAAGCTCAGGATTCGGGGATCCCGTTCTTTGTAAATCCATATTATCTTTCCCTGCTCAATGTAAATGCTCCTGAAAAATATAAATACAGCGACCAGGCCATAAGGGATTATGTCTTTGTCAGCAAACCACTTGTTGAGGAGTTTGGAAGCATAGTAGCCTGGGAAAAAGAGGATGTGGTGGAACCCGGCAAACCAAATGCGGCAGGCTGGATATTGCCTTCATATTATAATATTCACAGACGTTATCCGGAGGTTTCAATTCTCATACCGGATACTTCGGGTAGAGCTTGCGGAGGCCTTTGTGTTTCCTGTCAAAGAATGTATGATTTTCAGAGAGGACATCTCAATTTCGACCTAAGTGAGCTTAAAGCTGTTGACAGATGGTGGGACAGATTGCCCAAATTACTTCAATATTTTGAAAAAGATTCTCAATTAAGAGATATACTGATTACAGGAGGTGATGCACTGATGACTTCGGACAAATCCCTGAAGAGGATACTTGATGCTGTTTACGATATGGCGGTTAATAAGATTGAAGCTAATAAATCAAGGGCTGAAGGTGAGAAATATGCTGAAATGGTTAGAGTAAGATTGGGAACCCGTCTTCCTGTGTATATACCGCAACGCATCACAAACGACCTTGTAAGAATTTTAACAAATTTCAGACGAAAAGCAAAAAAAATCGGTATAAAACAGTTTGTAATTCAAACCCATTTCGAATCAACTATGGAAGTAACACCTGAATCGGCCAAAGCTGTAAGAAAACTGATTTCGGCCGGCTGGATGGTTACAAATCAACTTGTATTTACTGCTGCGGCATCAAGGCGTGGTCATACTGCAAAACTCAGGAAAGTCCTCAATGATATAGGAGTAGTAACATATTATACATTTACCGTTAAAGGATACAAGGAAAACAGGCATAATTTTGCAACAAATGCCAGAGCTGTGCAGGAGCAAATAGAAGAGAAATTACTGGGAAAAATACCCGCGGAGAAATGTGATAAGCTAAACAAACTACCGGCGAGCGGTGAAAGAATGGTTGAAAATATCAAAAAGATCAGAGATGAAATCGGAGTTCCGTTTCTTGCCACGGACCGTAATGTTCTGAATCTTCCGGGCGTGGGCAAAAGCCTCACATTCAGAACTATCGGAATTACTTATGACGGACGAAGAATACTTGAATTTGATCATGACAGCACGCGACGACACAGCCCCATAATCAAAAAAATGGGTAAAGTTGTTATCATCGAATCCAAATCACTGGCTGAGTACCTGAAACAGTTGGAGGATATGGGCGAAAATCTTGATGAATATCAAGATGTTTGGGGCTATTCGATAGGGGAAACCGAACCCAGAATGTCTATCTTCGAATATCCGGAGTATGATTTCGGAATAACGGATGAGTTTACAAATATCGAAATATAAAGAAAGCGGATTTATTCAATATAAAATGAATA
>Ga0256841_1000485_pt1 | contig 41096 bp, 37 predicted proteins | sample 356308metaG_FD_185971 | JGI IMG/M metagenome (GOLD analysis project Ga0256841, IMG submission 185971) | Hydrothermal vent microbial communities from Mid Atlantic Ridge, Atlantic Ocean - 356-308 | ecosystem: Environmental > Aquatic > Marine > Hydrothermal vents | place: Atlantic Ocean: Mid...
CGGAACCCGGTGAGAAATGCGGGCTAGGCCAGGTCCCCCCACAGGGCCTGCACCGCGCTGAGCGTTGCCAGCGCCGCTGTTTCAGTACGCAGCACCCTTGGCCCAAGCCGCACGCGCTGAAATCCGGCCGATACGGCCAGCATCATCTCCTGCTCCTCCAGCCCACCTTCCGGTCCGACCAGTATACGAACCCGGTTCACCGCTTGCAGGTCACGGAGGCTGGTTTCCGCCCCGGGGTCGAGCACCAGTTGCAGGGCATTGTTTTCCGTGGCACACCAGTCCGTTAAGCTGCCGGGCTCCTGCAGGGCCGGCAGCACAGAGCGACCGGATTGTTCACACGCGGCACGCATTACACCCTGCCAGTGCGCCAGGCGTTTTTCCAGGCGCTGGTCCTGCAGACGGACCTGTGAGCGGCTGGTCCAGAGCGGCGTCACGGTGTTCACACCGAGTTCCACGGATTTCTGCAGCACGAAATCCATGCGTTCTCCCCGCGAGACACCCTGTCCCAGCTCGATATACAACGCGGATTCGTTGCAGACCGGTTCGCTGTTGCGTATGCGGGCCAGCACCTGCTTTTTGTCAGCGCTTTCCACGATAGCGTGGTAGTCCCGGCCTGAGCCATCGAACAGCACCAGCGTATCGCCATCGCGAAGGCGCAGTACACGCGTGATGTAGTGGCTGGTTTCCCGGTCCAGTGCAACCGTTGCCCCGTGGGTGAGCGTCTGCTGGGTATAAAAGCGGGAAGTGCGCACAGGGTGGCACCGTTCAGAGGCCCAGCCTGTTCCAGATTGCGCTGGTGGGGCCGGCCTGGTTCATGGTGTAGAAGTGCAGGCCGGGAGCGCCGGCATCCAGCAGCGCCTGGCACATTTCCGTGATCACGTCTTCACCAAAGGCGCGGATGGAAGCCCGGTCATCGCCGAAAGTTTCCAGCCGCTTGCGGATCCAGCGTGGGATCTCGGCGCCGCACATGTCAGAGAAACGCGCCAGCTGGGTATAGTTGGTAATCGGCATGATGCCGGGCACGATGGGGATGTTGATATCCCGTTTATCGCACTGTTCGACAAAATGGTAGTAGGCGTAGGGGTTGAAAAAATACTGGGTGATGGCGCTGTCCGCACCGGCCTCGACCTTGTGTTTGAAGTTGTCCAGGTCGGCATCGGCGTTGTCGGCCTGCGGGTGGTACTCCGGGTAGGCGGCGACTTCGATATGAAAATGGTCGCCGGTTTCGCTGCGGATGAACTGCACCAGTTCATTGGCATAACGGAATTCGCCCGGTTGACCCATGCCCGACGGTATATCGCCGCGCAGTGCTACGATATGGCGGATATTCTGTTGCCGGTACCGTTCCAGGATGTCACGTATGCTGTCCCTGGTGGAGCCCACACAGGACAGGTGCGGCGCCGCTTCTATGCCCGAATCACGCTGGATCTCGCACACTGTCTCGAATGTGCGTTCGCGGGTGGATCCGCCGGCGCCGAAGGTGACCGAGAAAAAGCGCGGTTTCAGCCCGGCCAGTTGCGCACGCGTTGCACGCAGTTTGGCAGCGCCTTCGTCCGTTTTGGGCGGGAAGAATTCAAAGCTGTATACGCGCGGATGTTTTTGTTGAGATTCCATGAGTGTCTGTTCCCTGCACGCGACGGGATAACCCGTACATTACCAGGAGCGGCAGATCCGCCCGATAAAGTACCTGCCCTCGCGGGCAGGCGGCTATCCGGCGAAGCTCAGTAGCGGTAATGCTCCGGCTTGTACGGCCCGTCTACCGGCAGGCCCAGGTACTCGGCCTGTTCCTCGGTCAGCCTGGTCAGGTTGGCGCCGATTTTTTTCAGGTGCAGCCGGGCGACTTTTTCGTCCAGCTGTTTGGGTAACACGAATACCTGGTTTTCATAGTTCTGACCGTTGCTGAACAGTTCCATCTGCGCCATCACCTGGTTGGTGAAGGAGGCCGACATCACGAAGCTCGGATGCCCGGTTGCGCAGCCGAGATTCACCAGGCGACCCCTGGCCAGCACGATGATCTTCTTGCCATCGGGGAAGATTACGTGATCCACCTGGGGCTTGATTTCTTCCCACTGGTATTTCTCCAGTGAAGCGATATCGATTTCCGAATCGAAGTGACCGATGTTGCAGACAATCGCCTCGTCCTTCATGGCCACCATGTGGTCGTGGGTAATGACGCTCAGGTTGCCGGTGGTAGTGACGAAGATATCGCCGATGCCGGCAGCTTCTTCCATGGTGACCACCCGATAGCCTTCCATGGTTGCCTGCAGGGCGCAGATCGGGTCGATTTCGGTGACCAGCACGGTAGCGCCCATGCCGCGGTAGGCCTGTGCGCAACCCTTGCCGACATCGCCGTAGCCCAGTACCACGCAGATCTTGCCGGCGATCATCACGTCGGTGGCACGCTTGATACCGTCGATCAGGGATTCGCGGCAACCGTACAGGTTGTCGAACTTGGACTTGGTGACCGAGTCGTTGACGTTCATGGCGGGGAACAGCAGTTCGCCGGCTTCCTGCATCTGGTACAGGCGGTGTACGCCGGTGGTGGTTTCCTCGGTAACGCCCTTGATACTGTCGGCCATTTTCTGCCACATGCCCGGGTTGCCGGCCAGGTTGCGACGCAGCACGTCCAGGATGGCCTTCCACTCTTCGTTATCGTCGGCCTTTGTTTCCGGCACGGCGCCGGCTTTTTCAAATTCGACACCCTTGTGGATCAGCAGGGTAGCGTCGCCGCCGTCGTCGAGGATCATGTTGGGCATCTGTCCGTCGGGCCAGTTCAGGGCCTGTTCGGTGCACCACCAGTATTCCTCGATGCTTTCGCCTTTCCAGGCAAACACCGGTACACCGGCAGCCGCGATGGCGGCCGCGGCCTGGTCCTGGGTAGAGTAGATATTGCACGAAGCCCAGCGTACCTCGGCGCCCAGTTCGACCAGCGTTTCGATCAGTACCGCAGTCTGGATGGTCATGTGCAGGCTGCCGGTGATGCGTGCACCCTTGAGCGGTTTCTGTGCGCCGAATTCCTCGCGCAGGGCCATCAGGCCGGGCATTTCGACTTCCGCGATGCGGATTTCCTTGCGGCCCCAGTCGGCCAGCGAAATATCGGCGACCTTGTAGTCGTTGGTGGAATCAAGAACAGCGTTCATAAGGCATCTCCCTTAAAGATTCTTAAGGTCGAGCGCCGTTGTTTTGAGATGCTGGTTTCGCCGAGCCTGGCGGGCATGGCCCGCTGCAGCGCCCCTCGGGGAACACAGCCAAAAAATAGAAGACCTGTAATTATAGGTTAGCGGGGACAGATTTCAAATCTGTCCCCGCTGTCAGTCAGATACCTGCGTCTGCCTTCAGGATTTCCGCCTTGTCGGTATTTTCCCAGGTAAAACCTTCGTGTTCACGGCCGAAGTGCCCGTAGGCGGCTGTTTTCCGGTACTTGATCTTGTCGGCGTTGAGCAGGTCGAGCATGGTCAGAATCCCGTAGGGGCGCAGGTCGAAGTGCTCGCGGACCAGTTCGGTGATGCGTTCGTCGCTGATCTTGCCGGTGCCGAAGGTGTCGATCATGATAGAAGTCGGGTCGGCGACACCGATGGCGTAGGACACCTGGATCTCGCAGCGCTCCGCCAGGCCGGCGGCAACGATGTTCTTGGCCACGTAGCGACCGGCGTAGGCGGCGGAACGGTCCACCTTGGACGGGTCCTTGCCGGAGAAGGCCCCGCCACCGTGACGTGCAGCGCCGCCGTAGGTGTCGACAATGATCTTGCGTCCGGTCAGTCCGGCGTCGCCCATCGGGCCGCCGATGACAAAGGCGCCGGTGGGGTTGATGTGGTACTGGGTGTCGGCGGTCAGCCACTCACTCGGCAGCACGGGCTTGATGATGTGCTCCATCACCGCTTCCTGCAATTCATTGTGATCGATGTCCGGTGCGTGCTGGGTGGAGAGCACCACGGCGTCGATGGCTACCGGTTTGCCGTCCCGGTAGTGGAAGGTGACCTGGCTCTTGGCGTCGGGGCGCAGCCAGGCAAGCACGCCCTTGCGGCGCATCTCGGACTGGCGGTGTACCAGCCGGTGTGCGTAGGTGATCGGCGCCGGCATCAGCACGTCGGTTTCGTTGGTGGCGTAGCCGAACATCAGGCCCTGGTCGCCGGCACCCTGGTCCTCCGGACGGGAGCGATCGACGCCCTGGTTGATGTCCGGTGACTGCACACCAAGGGCGGTCATCACTGCGCAGCTTTCATAGTCGAAACCCATCTCGGAGCTGGTGTAGCCGATGTCCTGGATAGTGTCGCGCATAATCTTTTCGTAATCGGGTTTGGCGGTGGTGGTGATTTCGCCGGCGATCATGACCATACCGGTCTTGAACAGCGTTTCGCAGGCCACGCGGGCGTGCGGGTCGTCGGCCAGGATGGCGTCCAGCACAGCGTCGGAGACCTGGTCCGACATTTTGTCCGGGTGGCCTTCAGAGACTGATTCAGAGGTAAAAAGATGTTCGTTCATGGAGTTGGCTCCCAATAAATAAAAAACCCGCCAGGCAAAAGCGCTGGCGGGTTCTGGAAAACTGGTTTTCTTTCCGCGCTTTAGCCGTATTTTTATAGCGCCCGCAATCTGACATCAAATCGGCGCTTGCGGGCTATTGTAGGGGGCATGCCCGGTCAGGGTCAACCAGTGGTCGTCACATAGACAGGCAGGCACAAAAAAGCCCGGCAATCCCGGGCTTTATTGTGATCTGAAGTGGGGTCTAGCGGGTTTTACGGCGCGCAATCCCGGCCAGGCTCAGTAGCCCGGAACCAAACAGCCATACCGTGGCAGGTACAGGGACAACAGCAACATCGGCAGTTACAACAATATCATCAATCTTGCCAAAGTCGCCGTCGCCATTATCCAGCCAGAAGGCTACCCAGACTTCGGACTGGTTATCAGCGCCTGCCAGGGAAAAACTTTCGTTGGTGAACTGGGTATTATCCCTTTTGCGCATGAGTTCAATCCACTTCCCGCCCTGGTAGCCCGACACACTGCCGTTCTGGTTTAAAACCGGGCTCCAGTTCCAGTCGCCATCGTGCGGGCCGTAAGTGGTGCCACCGTTGGTAAACTGTGCCTCGTTCTGCAAGTCGATGGTGTTGTTGGCGTCAAACCCGCTACCGATCGACGCAGGTCTGCCGGCGGTCAGGTCACCGATGAAATAGCCCACGACCAGCCTGTCTCGGCTGCCGGATTTGAACGTGCGCCAGTCGAAGCTCAGCTGGAGATTCTGTTTGCCGGTGGTGTCGAGCCTGAACATGATACCGCCATCATCTGACAGCAGGCCGACATGGTTGCCCGGTGTAGGGTTGTTTTCATAACCGGCGTCGTGACCTTTGCCGCCGTACTGCTGCACCCCGATATCGCCGGGATTGGAATAGGTGCCATTACCGATCAGATCGGGGCTGTCCGGGTGTTCGAAGCGTGCTCCATACCAGACTTCATCTGCACCTCCGTTGATTCCGTCACCGCTTCCCACGCTGGTGGGTACTCCGCCGGTGATGCTGTGCGAACCCGAAGTGCCGCTATTGCTGGTGGGGGCGCTGTAATATCCTGAATTTACGCCATCAAAGGTTTCGCTGAACAGCGTTACAGCCTGTGAACCCGCCGAACATGCCAGTAACACCGGCGCGATTGACCAGGTCAATGCATGCTTACTCATTTAATACACTCCTCCTGAATGTGGGCCGACTTTTCTATTGGAAAGTCCCGGCACTGGCGCGATTCTCTGCACGCTGAATATCATGTGTAAGCAGGTGTTATGCCAACTCTATAATTATATAAATTTCAAATGGTTATAAACCATTCTCTAACATGCTGTTTTTATTAGTGTAAATTTACTCGTCACTACCCAAAGGTACAATGTATGGATATTATTTAGTAAATTCATGTAGTTGAATAGATTCTATTTTGGCTTGAGATGTCGAGATTGCTTACAATTACTTCCCTCGAAAACGATCCTGGGTGGTTTTACGGTGGCGGGAACGACAGGTGTGCATGGGCGGTGCTTGCGCTAGAATCTGGCTCCTTTTTCGGTTGCGGGAGTAGGTTGGTATGGTTTCACTGCAAACACCGGTCTGTGAGTTCGGACTGTCAGCGATTGATTTTTCCCTGCCGGGTACCGATGGCAAGGTCTGGACGCTGGAGCAATGCCGCGGCGAGAAAGGCCTGCTGGTCATGTTCATCTGCAATCATTGTCCCTATGTCAAAGCCATCCTCGACCGCCTGGTGCGGGATACCCGGGAATTGCGTGAACTGGGTGTACACAGTGTAGCGATCATGTCCAACGATCCGACCGAGTATGCGGAAGATTCGTTCGAGAATATGAAAGCGGTGGCGGAACGCGAGCAGTTTCCGTTTCCCTACCTTATAGATGAAACCCAGCAGACTGCCCGGGCCTATGGCGCGGTGTGTACCCCGGACTTTTTCGGTTACAACGCGGACCTCGAGTTGCAGTACCGCGGCCGGCTGGATGCCAGTCGCAAGGAGCGTGCAGCGGCGGATGCCCGCCGTGAGCTGTTCGAAGCCATGAGCCTGGTTGCACGCACCGGCAAGGGTCCGCAGGAGCAGATCCCGAGCATGGGATGTTCCATCAAGTGGAAGCACGAAACGGTTTGACGGGCGGGCGTTTTATACCTGCATAGAGAGAATCTTTTGTCTTCGCCCGCTACTGTCAACGATCCGACACCGGGATAAATCAACAGTTGCCCCACGTCCCTATCTGGTGGAGAATGTCGCGCTCGATCCGGCCCGGCGCGACTCGCCAGCCAGGCCAGCCAGGGGCTCGCTTCGCCGGATACGGACTGCCGGTTGCGCGGGAGGGTTCAGCAGCCCCGGCAAGCAGCGCTAAAGAATTCGTTACGCGGTCGCCTTCGAGTACCGGGGGGTGGCCGTTTCGCTGTCGTTACCGGCGGCAGCGCGACCAGATTCAAGACACAAACAGGAGACAGCGATGGCCTCGCGTAAAGAACTTGCGAATGCGATTCGTGCACTGAGCATGGACGCCGTACAGAAAGCCAAATCCGGCCACCCCGGCGCGCCCATGGGCATGGCGGACATCGCCGAGGTGCTGTGGAACGACCACATGCACCATAATCCCAGCAACCCGAAATGGGTCGATCGCGATCGCTTTGTGCTGTCGAACGGCCACGGCTCGATGCTGATCTACTCGTTGCTGCACCTGACCGGCTACGACCTGTCCATCGACGACCTGAAAAACTTCCGCCAGTTGCACTCTAAAACACCGGGCCACCCGGAATACGGCTACGCACCGGGCGTAGAGACCACCACCGGCCCGCTGGGGCAGGGCATCACCAATGCGGTGGGTATGGCCATTGCTGAAAAGGTCATGGCGGGTCAGTTCAACCGCGACGGCCATCACATTGTCGATCACAACACCTTTGTGTTCATGGGCGATGGCTGCATGATGGAAGGCATTTCCCATGAAGCCTGTTCGCTGGCCGGCACCCTGGGCCTCGGCAAGCTGATTGCCTTCTGGGACGACAACGGTATCTCCATCGACGGTCATGTCGAAGGCTGGTTCAGTGACGACACGCCGAAGCGTTTCGAGGCCTATGGCTGGCACGTGATTCGCGATGTCGACGGCCACGATTCTGCGGCCATCGACAAGGCCATTCACGAAGCCAAATCGGTCAACGATAAACCCACCCTGATCTGTACCAAAACGGTCATCGGTTACGGTGCGCCGAACCTGTGCGGCAGCCACGACTGTCACGGTGCCCCTCTGGGTGACGATGAAATCAAGGCCACACGTGAAAACCTGGGCTGGAATCACCCGCCCTTCGAGATTCCGGACGACATCTACGCGGGCTGGAATGCCAAGGACAAGGGTGCTTCCGCAGAATCCGAGTGGAACGAAAAATTCGCGGCCTACAAGGCCGCGCATCCTGACCTGGCCGCCGAGTTCGAGCGCCGCATGGCGGGCGACCTGCCGGCCAACTGGAAAGATGGCGCGGCCAAATTCATCAATGAGGTCAATGAAAAGGCCGAAACCATTGCTTCGCGCAAGGCTTCGCAGAATGCGCTGAACGGCTTCGGTCCGCTGCTGCCGGAATTTCTTGGCGGTTCCGCCGATCTTGCCGGTTCCAACCTGACCATCTGGTCCGGTTCAAAGGGCATCAGCAATACCGTGTCCGACGGTAACTACATCTATTACGGTGTGCGCGAGTTTGGCATGTCTGCCATCATGAACGGTGCCGCGCTGCACGGTGGTTTTATCCCGTATGGCGCCACTTTCCTGATGTTCTCCGAGTATGCACGCAATGCCCTGCGCATGGCGGCGCTGATGAAGATCCAGAGTATTTTTGTGTACACCCACGACTCCATCGGTCTGGGAGAAGACGGTCCGACCCACCAGCCGGTGGAGCAGACTGCCACGCTGCGCATGATTCCGAACATGGAAGTCTGGCGTCCCTGCGATGCAGTCGAATCGGCCGTGTGCTGGAAGGCGGCCATCGAACGCACCACCGGTCCAAGCTGCCTGATCTTTTCGCGCCAGAACCTGGCGCACCAGAACCGCAGTGCCGCGCAGATCGCCGATATTGAACGCGGCGCTTATATCCTGAAGGACTGCGACGGAACACCGGACGCCATCATCATTGCCACCGGTTCCGAAGTGGAACTGGCCATGAATGCAGCCGAACAGCTCAGTGGCAGGAAGATCCGCGTGGTTTCCATGCCTTCCACCAACGTATTCGATGCCCAGGACGATGCATACCGCGAGTCGGTGTTGCCGTCTGCCGTGAAAGCACGCGTGGCGGTGGAAGCCGGCGTGACGGATGGCTGGATCAAGTACGTGGGCCTGGACGGCAAGGTGATCGGGATCAATACCTTTGGTGAATCCGCGCCGGCCAGCGACCTGTTCAAGCACTTTGGCTTCACCACGGAAAACGTGGTCAAGGCTGTGGAAGAGGTGCTGTAGGACCTGTTTTGATAAACCCGTCATTGCGAGCGTAGCGAAGCAATCTTTGTGGTCTGCCGCCAGACTGACGGAGATTGCTTCGCTACGCTCGCAATGACGGGGATGGTTTAAATTTTATTACAGTGAACACCAGGATAATTACGGAGAGATCAATATGACAATCAAAGTCGGTATTAATGGTTTTGGCCGCATCGGCCGTATGGCATTCCGTGCAATCGCCAAGGACTTCAGCGACATCGAAGTGGTTGGTATCAACGATCTGCTGGACGCCGATTACCTGGCTTACATGCTCAAGTACGATTCTGTACACGGCAACTTCGACGGCGAGATTTCCGTCAGTGGCAACAACCTGGTGGTCAACGGCAAGACCATTCGCCTGACCGCCGAGCGCGATCCGGCCAACCTGAAGTGGTCCGACATTGGCGCCGACCTGGTGATCGAGTGCACCGGCTTTTTCCTCACCGAAGAGACCTGCCAGAAGCACATCGATGCCGGTGCCAAAAAGGTGGTGCAGAGTGCGCCTTCCAAGGACGGCACCCCGATGTTCGTATACGGCGTGAACCACGAGACGTATGCCGGTCAGGCCATCGTGTCCGCCGCCTCCTGCACCACCAACTGCCTGGCACCGGTTGCCAAGGTGCTGAATGACAAGTGGGGCATCAAGCGCGGCCTGATGACCACCGTGCACGCGGCAACGGCAACCCAGAAAACCGTCGACGGTCCGTCCATGAAAGACTGGCGCGGTGGCCGCGGTATCCTGGAAAACATCATTCCGTCCTCCACGGGTGCAGCCAAGGCTGTGGGTGTGGTGCTGCCGGAACTGAACGGCAAGCTGACCGGTATGGCTTTCCGTGTGCCGACCTCCGACGTGTCCGTGGTTGACCTGACCTGCGAGCTGGAAAAAGAAGCTTCCTACGAAGACATCTGCGCTGCCATGAAAGCGGCTTCTGAAAGCGGTGACATCAGCAAGACACTGGGTTACACCGACGAGAAGGTGGTTTCCACTGACTTCCGTGGTTGCGGCAAGTCCTCCATCTTCGATTCCGGTGCCGGTATCGCGCTGGATGGCACCTTCGTCAAGCTCGTTTCCTGGTATGACAACGAGTACGGTTACACCTGCAACATGCTGCGTTTCGTACAGCACGTTGCGTCCAACTAGGCGCTGCGGTGGTGAAGCCCTGATTAACTGAAATACCTTCGTCATTGCGAGCGCAGCGCGGCGATCTTCCGAACGCTGCATGATTTGTCTGTAAAGGCAGCCGCAGGGAATTGCCGCGCTGCGCTCGCAATGACGGGTTAATCAGAGGCCTTTGCCAGGCTGTTTGTCTGGCAAAGGTTTTTGAAAATAACGGAGTCCCAACATGTCTTTTATCAAGCTGACCGATCTTGATCTTGCCGGCAAGCGCGTGTTGATCCGCGCCGATCTCAATGTACCCGTCAAGGATGGCAAGGTTACTTCCGATGCGCGTATCGCTGCATCCATGCCCACCATCGAACACTGCGTGAAAGCCGGTGCCAGGGTCATGGTAATGTCCCATCGCGGTCGTCCCGAAGAGGGCAAGGCCGATGAAGAAAACTCCATGGCGCCGATCGCCGCCGATATGTCGGAAAAACTCGGCAAGGAAGTGCGCCTGGTCAAGGACTATCTCGATGGCGGTGTCGACGTGGCCGAAGGTGAGGTGGTGTTGCTGGAGAATGTCCGTTTTAACGCGGGCGAAAAGAAGGATGACGAAGCACTGGCGAAAAAGTACGCCGCCCTGTGTGATGTGTTCGTGATGGATGCTTTCGGTACCGCACACCGCGCCCAGGCTTCGACTCACGGCGTGGGAAAATTTGCGCCTGCTGCCTGTGCGGGCCTGCTGCTGACCAGCGAACTGGAAAACCTGGCCAAGGCCCTGGCCGAGCCGGCACGCCCGATGGTTGCGATTGTCGGCGGTTCCAAGGTGTCCACCAAGCTGACCGTGCTGGAAGCGTTGTCGGAAAAAGTCGACCAGCTGGTGGTCGGCGGTGGTATCGCCAACACTTTCCTCAAGGCTGTCGGCTGCAACGTGGGCAAGTCGCTGTGTGAAGACGACCTGGTCGATACCGCCAACGCGCTGATTGCGAAAATGAAGGCGCGCGGCGCCAATATTCCGATTGCGGTTGACGTGGTGTGTGGCAAGAAATTTGACGAAAACGAGCCGGCCGTTCTGAAAGACGCCGACAAGGTGGACGACGATGACATGATCTTCGACATCGGTCCGAAATCCGCGCAGGAACTGGCGGATATCATCAGCAAGGCGGGCACCATTATCTGGAACGGGCCGGTGGGTGTGTTTGAGTTCGACCAGTTCGGCGAGGGTACAAAAACCGTAGCCATGGCGATAGCCAATGCAAAGGGATTCAGTCTTGCCGGGGGTGGCGATACCATAGCGGCCATCCAGAAATACAACATCTACGACAAGGTGTCCTATATCTCCACGGCCGGCGGCGCCTTCCTCGAGTACCTTGAAGGCAAGACCCTGCCGGCAGTCGCCATGCTGGAAGAGCGCGCCAGGTAGTAGCGAGCTTGCTCGCGAACCTGTTACCGGCAAATCGGTGCCCATACATTTCGGAATCAGCTGACCATGCAGCGTAGAACAAAAATTGTGGCTACCCTCGGTCCTTCGACCGACGATCCAAAGGTGCTGGACGCCATGATCCAGGCCGGCGTGGACGTGGTCCGTGTCAACTTTTCACACGGTTCGCCGGAAGAACACCTGCAGCGTGCCGAGGCGGTCCGTAACCGGGCCCGCGCACACGGTCGCCAGGTGGGCGTGTTTGCCGACCTGCAGGGACCCAAGATCCGTATCGATCGCTTCAGTGATGGCAAGATTAATCTGAAGGAAGGTGAGCGCTTTATCCTGGATGCCGCACTGGATGCGGATGCCGGCAATACAGAGCGTGTCGGTATCGCCTACAAGGCACTGGTCGATGACGTGAACCGGGGCGACACGCTGTTGCTCGACGACGGTGCCGTGGTGTTGTGGGTCGAAGGTGTCAAGGGCGCCGAGATTGAAACCCGCGTCGTGGTCGGCGGCACGCTGTCCAACAATAAGGGTATCAATCGCCAGGGTGGCGGTCTCTCTGCGCAGGCGATTACCGACAAGGACCGCGCTGATATCAAGGTGGCTGCAGAGATGCAGGCGGACTATATTGCGGTTTCTTTTCCGCGTCACGCCACCGATATCAACGAAGCCCGGGAACTGTTACGCAAGGCGGGCGGGCACGGCGGCATTGTCGCCAAGATCGAACGTGCCGAAGCCATGAACGCGCTGGAAGAAATCATCGAGGCCGCCGACGTGGTAATGATTGCGCGCGGTGACCTGGGTGTCGAAATCGGTGACGCCGAATTGCCCGCCGTACAAAAGCGCATCATTCGTATCGCCCGTACCATGGACCGCGTGGTGATTACCGCCACACAGATGATGCAGTCCATGATCGAAAATCCTATCCCCACACGTGCCGAGGTTTTTGACGTGGCCAACGCCGTTATCGATGGCACCGACGCCGTTATGCTGTCGGCCGAGACGGCGACCGGGAAACACGTTGCCAAGGTGATCGAGGCCATGGACCGTATCTGTCGGGGTGCCGAGACCCAGCGTATGGACACCGCGACGGAACGGCGCAGTGCCATGCATTTCAAGGCGATAGACGAGGCCATTGCCAAGGCGGCCATGTATACCGCAAACCATACCGGTGTTAAGGCTATTGCGGCATTGACGGAATCCGGTGCTACCCCGCTGTGGATGTCCCGTATCAGTTCCGGGATTCCGATCTACGCCTTGACGCGCCATGTGGAGACGCGTAGAAAGGTGACTCTTTACCGCGGTGTTTACCCCGTGAGCTTCGACGTCACCACGACGGATCATCCGCAGGTGAACCGCGAGGCGATCGACGAACTGATGCGGCGTGGAGCGGTGCGTGACGGTGACCTGGTAATCATCACCAAGGGCGACCTCATGGGCGTGCACGGTGGCTCCAATGCCATGAAAATCATTCGTGTCGGCGAGCATGTCATCAATATGGAATGACGCCTGGCTGCCGCATTTCAAAACACAGAAAATGTTTACTCACTGAACCAACTCCGAGGATACCAACATGGCTCTGATTTCCATGCGTCAACTACTCGATTATGCCGCCGAAAACGATTTCGGTATGCCGGCATTCAACGTGAACAACATGGAGCAGGTGCATGCCATCATGCAGGCTGCTGATGAAACCGACAGCCCGGTAATCATGCAGGGTTCCGCCGGTGCGCGCTCCTACGCGGGCGAGCCTTTCCTGCGCCACCTGATTACGGCGGCCACGGAAATGTATCCGCACATTCCGATCGTCATGCACCAGGACCACGGTTCCGAGCCGGCTGTCTGCCTGCGCTCCATCCAGTCCGGTTTCACCTCGGTGATGATGGACGGCTCGCTGATGGCCGACATGAAGACGCCTTCAACCTTCGAATACAACGTCGACGTTACGCGTACCGTGGTGCAGATGGCGCATGCCGGCGGTGTATCCGTCGAGGGCGAACTGGGCTGCCTGGGTTCACTGGAAACGGGTGAGATGGGCGAGGAGGACGGCCACGGTGCAGAGGGCAAGCTGTCCATGGATCAGTTGCTGACCGACCCCGAGGAAGCCGCCAGTTTTGTAAAGGAGACCGGTGTTGATGCGCTGGCCATTGCTATCGGTACCAGCCACGGTGCCTACAAGTTCACCCGTCCTCCGACCGGTGACATCCTGGCGATCAACCGCATCAAGGAAATCCACGCGCGCCTGCCCAATACCCACCTGGTCATGCACGGTTCCTCATCCGTGCCGCAGGAATGGCTGAAGATCATCAACGACTTCGGTGGTGACATGGGTGAAACCTACGGTGTGCCGGTGGAAGAAATCTGCGAAGGCATCAAGCATGGCGTGCGCAAGGTCAATATTGATACCGACCTGCGTATGGCATCCACCGGCGCCATCCGCAAGCACCTGGCCGAAAACAAGTCCAACTTCGACCCGCGCAAGTTCCTCAAGGCCTCCACGGCTGCCATGAAGGACATCTGCAAGGCGCGTTACGAGGCCTTCGGTTGTGCCGGTCACGCGGCAAAGATCAAGGTGATCAGCCTGGAAGACATGGTTGCCCGCTACAGCTCCGGTGAACTGGACGCACGCGTCAGCTAAAGCCACACCATGCCGGAAAAAGGCGGCCTGGTGGCCGCCTTTTTTATTTCCTGCCTGGAACAGGATTAAGTATGGTCAGTCGCAGTGTTCAGTGAAAAAGGCTGTGGAGTTAGCCAGGTCGATAAACCGACTCTGGAATCGGGTAAACTGTTCCAGCAGCGTGCGGGCCTGCTCTGAAGCGTAGACTTCCGGAAGGTGCTGGGCACTCTCCCAGTAGTACTCCAGTATGCCGTCATAGGGCTGCGCAAGCCCCCGCTCCGAGACCAGTTCCTCGCCCATGCTTACCTGCAGTGTCAGGTTTTTACTGTGCCGGGTAGCGCTGGTCAGTACAACGATCTTGTGGATGAGTTCATTGAACTCGGCGCCCTGCCAGAATTCCCGGAAATCTTCGGTCGAGAGGCCCGGTGCTTTCCTGAAACAATTGATATAGCGTATCACGTGATAGTACCCCGCGGTCAGTCAGCCGAGTGTAAAACGAAAACGTCGATCTTTAAACACAGGCAGAGGAAATAACAGGTCGATGTGCTCACGGAGCGGTATTTTTGTGCGCTTCCTGCCGCTCTGCGCCTGCCGCAGCAGGAACCCGGTGAGAAATCCGCGCTAGGGTTCCGTAGCAAAGTGTGCCCGGGCGTCGGCCAGCGCCTGCTCCAGTTCCTTTCCGGTCTCGCCGCCATAACATGAAAAAATCACCTTGCGGATCCCGGCATTGTGCCCCGTGAAGTGCAGTACTTCGCGCACAGCGATCCGGCAGGCGCGTGCAATCGGAAATCCGTACACACCGCAACTGATGGCCGGGAAGGCGATGCTGGACAGACCCTTTTCCAGTGCCAGTTTCAGGCTTTCCCGGTAACAGGATGCCAGGTCCGCATCCTCGTTCCGGTTACCCCCGTGCCAGACCGGACCGACCGTATGGATGACATGTTTTGCAGGCAACCCGTAGCCTCCTGTAATTTTGGCATGACCGGTTTTGCAACCACCCAGAGTTCGGCATTCCTGTAACAGCGCTTTCCCGGCGGCACGATGTATGGCACCGTCCACGCCACCGCCGCCCAGCAGGGAGTTGTTGGCGGCATTGACAATTGCGTCAACCGGCAGGGTGGTGATATCAACCTGCTCAATCAAAATTTCCGTCACCACATGTAACACCTCAGGTAATTGAGTAAGGAATTTATGCTTCATTCATTGCCGTGCTTCGCTTGCAATGACGGGAATCCTGAATTAATCAGGGTTTCCCCAAAGAGTAATGGCCGGTCAGTCAGGCGCTGTTTTTGTCTACATGCCGGTTGGTCGCAAGCGCATAGATTTTCAACAGGTCCTCTTCGCTGATATCAACAAAAGTATCAATGTGACTCAGGGCAAAAACAAAGTCTTCATGATTGACGGGTTCATATCCTTTGGCCTCTGGCGCGGGTATTTTCTTTTTAAAAGGAAGGGATGCCGGGTACCGCCGCCATTTGAATAATCCGTTAAAGGCAATTGCAACCAGTAAAATGGTTATCGTATTAAGTAATACAGGTTCGAATTCATAGGCGTAGCCCAGGTTGTGCAGTTTTTCGGAACCAATAACGGCGGCCAGTGCGGTTGCACCACCGGGCGGATGAATGCAGCGCATGAAATACATGGCTCCAATGGCCAGTCCGACGCTGGCAGAAGCAGCTATCGTATAGTCAGGAATCCAGTGCCAGCATGCTACACCGATGACGGCCGAAATTGCGTGACCGCCAAGGACGTTCCAGGGCTGGGAAAAGGGGACATGAGGTGCGGCAAAAAGCAATACTGCACTTGCCCCCATCGATGGAACAATAAATACAGCGACCTCGGAATCCAGCAGCCAGTAACTGCTCATAAATATTGCAAATATCCCGAGAAAACCACCCGCTGTAGAGATGATTTTTTCCTTGAAATTGATTTTGTGGCGACTAAAACCAATCATATCCAGAAAGTCGTGCAGGCTCATATAGATCCCTCATGTAAATTAATTGTCCTCACCTGCGGGCTCGCTCCAAAGTTAACGGGACAGCAGTGATGTACATTATGAGTGTTCAGTTCCCCGAATGTTAAAGGTGTAGCGGATCGTCCAGTGCCGCAGCCTGTTCCCGCAGGCTGAGGATGTGTTCTTCCCAGTAGCGGGGTGAGTCGAACCAGGGGAAGGCCTGCGGGAAGGCAGGGTCGTCCCAACGACGGGCAATCCAGGCGGCGTAGTGCATGATCCGCAGGGTGCGCAAGGGTTCGACCAGGAGGATGCTGTTGTAGTCGAAGTCGTAAAAGGTCTGGTAGCCTTCCAGCAGGTTCTGCAACTGGATACGCATTTCAGGGTGGTCGCCGGACAGCAGCATCCAGAGATCCTGGATGGCGGGGCCGGTGCGGCTGTCGTCGAGGTCGACAAAGTGAGGGCCGGTGTCGGTCCACAGGATGTTGCCGGGGTGGCAGTCGCCGTGCAGGCGAATACGGGTGACCGGTCCGGCGGCGTCGAACAGGGACTCGATCCTGTCCAGCAGGTCCTGTGTGAGGCTGGCATAGGCCTCGATGAGGTAGCCGGGCAGGAAGTTGTGTTCGAGCAGGTAGTCTCGTGATTCTGTGCCGAGGGATGCTATCGTGAGCCTGGTCCGGTGTGTGAACTGCCGGGCGGCACCGACCGCGTGCAGGCGGCCCAGGAAGCGCCCCATCTGGCGCCGTTGTTCGGCGCTGTCGAGGTCCGGCCAGCGACCGCCGCAGCGGGGATAGACGGCAAACAGGTATTCCTCGTGCTGGTGTAGTGTGGTACCTCCACGATCGCATAACGGCGCCACGACCGGGATTTCCTGCGCAGCGAGTTCCAGCGCAAAGGCGTGTTCCTCCAGGATGGCCTGTCTTGACCAGCGGCCGGGGCGGTAGAATTTGGCGATGACCGGGGCGCCGTCCTCCTGCCCGACCTGGTAGACGCGATTTTCATAGCTGTTCAGCGCCAGCAGGCGGCCATCGCAGGCGAAACCCTGTTCCTCCAGCGCGTTCAGCATCCGGTCCGGGGTGAGTCGACTGTAGGGGTGGGAGCCGGAATCACTTTGCATGGCGGGATCATACCGAAAACAACGACGGACGTTACCGGCGTATCGAGCCCGGGGCAGATCCCGATGGCCCCGGTTGCGTTCTGAAAGTTGACCCGGATCAAGGCAGGGCCCGATTGTGACTGAAAGTACTTGCGAATATGCGCAAGTACTTAAATAATAATGGCGTAGTTAGTGCTTTTTCTCATTTCAAACACGGAAGGAGTCTTATCATGAAACTCAAAAAATTCCTGGTAGCAGCAACACTGGCTGGTGCAACAGCGCTGGCAATGGCGCCCGCACAGGCGTGGTGGGGTCCCTGGAACAACGGCTGGGGTAACGATGGCTGGAACAACGGCTGGGGTAACGATGGCTGGGGTGACGGTCTGGGTGATATGTGGGGTGATGGCGACTTCAGCATGGGCTTCAGTGCCCATGGTACGGGTCGCGGTTACGGTCGTGGTTATGGCCGTGGCTACAACGACTATTACAACCGGTACTATGGAGGCTATGCGCCGTACTACTATGGCCCGCCCCCGTACTATGGCGGTGGCTGGGCGCCTTACGGTTACGGTGCACCCTATGGTGCGCCTCCGCAGGCGGCTCCACAGCAGCAGAAAGCACCGGCTGCCAACAAGTAGCGTTGTAGTGCCGTCAGGGTTGGAGGGGGTGACGCCCCTTCAACCGGCGGGCATAGAAAAGCCCCTCAGAGGAGGGGCTTTTTGTTTTCCGGCCGGGAGAGGCCGGTCTGGCCTCGCGACCTGTGTTGCTTACTTGCCGGCAATATCTTCCAGTTGCTTCGCCTTGATGATCTGTCCGTCCAGGGCTGCTTCCTTTGCACTCTTGCCATAGGCTACCGACAGCAGTGTGCTGTAGTACACCACCGGCATCTTGAACTTGGTGCCGTAGGTGGCGTTGATCTGGTCCTGGTAGACCTCGGTGTTCATCTGGCATACCGGGCAGGGGGTCACGATCATGTCGGCGCCATTGTCATAGGCGGACTCGATGATGTCCTTGATCAGGGCCTGGCTCTTTTCCGGCTCGGAGAAGGCCAGTGCGCCGCCGCAGCAGGACACTTTTTTCTCGTAATTGTCGCAGGCCTCGGCGCCCACCGTTTCGATCATTTTGTCGAGGTACTTCGGGTTCTCGAAGGACTCGCCGGCGATGCCGAACGGGCGGTTGGTCTGACAGCCGACGTAACCGGCGATCTTGAGGCCTTCCAGCGGCTTCTTGACGTGCTTGCCGAGTTCCTCGTAGCCGATGTCCTCGATCAGGACTTCCACCATGTGGCGGATCTTCTTGTCGTTCTTCAACTTGAGGCCGGCCTCTGCCAGCGCGGTGTTGGTCTCCGCCATCAGCTCGCTGTCCTCGTTGAGGCGTTCCTGGGTCTCGCGTGTGGCGAGCCAGCAGGCGGCACAGGTGGCAACGATGTCCTGGTCACCGTGGGCCTGCTCGGACAGCGCGATGTTGCGCGCCGACAGAGCAAGACGCGGCAGCTCGCCGCCACCGGCGTAACCAATGGAGGCCGAGCAGCAGTTCCAGTCCGGGATCTCGTTCAGTTCGATGTCCAGCTCCTGGCACATGGTATCGACCGATACCTGGTAGTTGGAGGAGGAGGCGGCTTTCTGCGAGGAACAACCGGGGTAAAAGGAATAGGAATGTTTTGCCATGTCAGTTCTCCTCAGCTTCCGCTCTTGCCGATGCGCGCTTCTTCAAGCTCCTGCGCTTTTTTCAGCATGGCCTGGAAGCCTTTTGTGTCTTTGCAGCTGTGGCCGCCGAAGTATTCCATCGGGCTCATGCGTTTGGTCTTGAGCATGTTGAGGCCGATGTCTTTCATTTTCAGTGAGGTCTTGATGCCTTCGCCTATGCCGTTCATGAAATACAGCGACAGACCCAGTTTCAGTTCGTTTACGCGGCCTTTTTTGGTCAGGTTGTCCCAGAACAGCTGTGCGAACTTGGCAGTCGGCTGCTGTTGAGGGGCCAGGCCCAGGCGTTTGGAGTAGGTGGCCAGACCGTGCATGATGTGCGTGATCGGCAGACCGCGCGGGCAGCGGGCGATGCAGTTATAGCAGGAAGTGCACATCCACATGGAGGTGGATTCCAGCACTTCCTCGCGCTTGCCGGCGCGGATCATCATGAAGATTTCCTGCGGCGGGTGATCCCAGTGCGGACCCAGCGGGCAGGAGCCGGAGCACACGCCGCACTGCATGCACATCTTCACCCAGTCGCCTTCTTCCACGTTGTCCTGCACTTCCTTGAGGAAGTTGCCGCGGTACTTATCAATCATTTCCTGGTTGTAGTTGCTCATGACTGCTCCTAGAACTTGAACGGGCTCATGCCCATTTTCTCGACCGCTTCGGCCATGTCGTTGATCAGTTTCGGCGCGCGCTCGATGTCGGTAATGGCGATCTCGTAGGTCTCCACACGTTCTTTTTCGAGACTCAGGGTCTCCAGCGTGTCGTCGACCTTGCTCATGCGAACGTTGGCCATTTCCGAACCCTTGACGAAGTGGCACTGGTAGTCGTCACCCTTCTGGCAGCCCATCAGGATGATGCCGTCGTAGCCGGAGTTCAGCGCGTCGGTGACCCAGATGGTGTTGACGCTGCCCAGGCAGCGTACCGGGATGATGCGGGCAAACTGGCTGTAGCTGACGCCCTGCTGGGCGGCCATGTCGAGTGCCGGGTAGGCGTCGTTTTCACAGGCCAGCACCAGGATGCGCGGCTTCTCGTCGAACTCATCCGGTATGTCGACGTTCTTGATCTGCTGGCCGACGGTATCGCAGGAGTAGTTCTCGAAGGAGATAACACGCACCGGGCAGGCGCCCATGCAGGTGCCGCAACGGCGACAACGGGATTCGTTAAATACCGGGAAGCGTTTTTCATCTTCGTCGATAGCGCCGAACGGGCATTCCACGGTGCAGCGTTTGCACTGTGTGCAGCCTTCCTTACGGAAGATCGGGTACGACAGGTCACCGGAACGTGGATGCGCGGCGCGGCCGACTTTGGCGTTCTCGATTTCCTGGATAGCTTTCAGGGTGGCGCCGGTAGCGTCATCGATCGCCTGCTGGGTGTCCATCGGCCGGCGTACCGGGCCGCAGGTGTAGATGCCGGTGCGGCGGGTTTCATACGGGAAGCAGATGAAGTGCGAGTCATTGAAGCCGTACTTCAGGTGCGGCAGATCCTTGCCCTGGCGGTAGTTCAGGTTGAGGATGGAATCCACGCTGACTTCCCACTCGCCGGGTTCGTTCTGCGGCACTGCGTCGATATCGACGCCGGAGTTGGCGACCATGCCGGTGGCCAGCACCACCAGGTCGGCTTCTTCTTCCACATCTTCGTCGAGGATCATGTCCTTGAACCTGACCAGCGGTCCGTTACTGCCGGCGACGACTTCACTGACCTTGCCCTTGCGGAAGGTGACCAGCTTGTCCTGGCCGCTGCGGTAGAAGTCCTCGCCCGGGGCGCCCGGGGTACGCAGGTCGTCGAACAGGATTTCGGTTTCGATGTCCGGGTTCTGGTCCTTGAAGTACATGGCCTGCTTGATGGAGGTCAGGCAGCAGTCACCGGAACAGTAGTTCAGGTGGCCTTCCTTGTCGCTGCGCTGGCCGGCGCACTGGATGAAGGTGACCTTCTTCACTTCCTTGCCGTCGGAGGGCCGCTTGATCGGTCCGCCGTTGGCGGCGATGGCCAGCTGTTCCAGTTCCACGCGGTCGACCACGTCCTTGCTCTTGCCATAGCCGAGTTCCGGCAGCTGGCTGGCATCGTAGGGCGTGGCGCCGGAAGCCTGGATGATGGCGCCGAAGTTTTCGGTGGTGGTAGCACCGCTTTCGGTGCTGATATCGGCGGAGAAACGGCCCGGTGCACCGGAGGTCTTGCTGATGGTGGCGTTCAGGTGCACGGTGATGCGGCTATCGGCTTCGACTTCGGCGATCAGTTTTGTCACCGGGGTGTCAACCGGGTCGGTGTAAGGCGAGTGCATGGGCACGTCTTTCCACATCTTGCCGGCATAGCCGCCGAGGGAACCGGTTTTTTCGACGATGTGTACCGGGTAGCCGGTTTTGGCGGCCTCGATGGCCGCGGTCATACCGGTGATACCGCCACCGACCACGAGGATGGTGTCGTTACTGCCTTTTTCCTGCTCGGAGGCCGGCACGGTGGAGTGTTTGGCTTCGGCACAACCCATGCGGATGTAGTCCGCGGCCATTTCCTGCGTGGTTTCACGCAGGTCGTCCTCGTCGGGACGAATCCAGATGACGCCTTCACGCAGGTTGGCGCGTGAAATGGTGACATTCTGGAAGTTAAAGGCCTCGGTCTTGGCGCGGCGTGAACAGGCGCCGATGACCACGCGGTTGATGCCTTCGTTGTCGATGTCGGCCTGGATCATCTTCACGCCTTCGGCGGAACACAGGAAGTCGTGCTGCTGCACGACCTGCGCCTTGCCGTCGCGCTGGGCGATGGTGGCCAGTTCATCGCAGTCCAGGCGTTCGCCCAGTCCGCAACCCTTGCAAATATAAGCTCCAATCTTCATGTCTGCCACGGCTTAACCCTCCGCACCGGCAACTTTGTTGACCACCTGGATGGCGCGCAGGGCGCTGGCCGTCGCGCTCTGTACCGCGCGGTTGACATCCAGGGCATCCGACGAACAGCCAGCGGCGAAAAATGCGCCGTTGGCTTCATCCAGTTCCACGAAACCTTCCTCGTTCAGCACCACTTCCATGGGGAAGCCGTCGGCCGGGACGCTGGGCTCCATGCCGATTGCCAGCACCACCAGCTCATGCGGGTTGCTGTACCGGTGGTATCCCTCGGTGTCCACGCCGTGCAGGACCGGGTTGCCGGTTTCCTTGTCTTCAGTGATGGAAGCGACTTTGGACTTGGTGAAGGTGATGTTTGAATCGTTCTGCACCTTCTGGTAGAAGTCATCGATACGGTCGATGGCGCGGATATCGATGTAGTACACGGTGCCTTTGGCGTCATCGCCGTACTGCTCGCGCAGGTAGGTGGTCTGCTTCAGGCTGGCCATGCAGCAGATGCGCGAGCAGTGCTTGAGGTGGTTCATGTCACGCGAACCGGCGCACTGGATGAAAGCGACGTCTTTCGCTTCCTTGCCATCGGACGGGCGCAGGATCTTGCCGCCGGTCGGGCCGTGCGGGTCGAGCATGCGCTCGAACTCGACGGAGGTGATGACGTTCTGGTAGCGGTCGTAGCCGTAGGGCTGGATTTTGCCGGCGTCGTAGGGTTTCCAGCCGGTGGCCCAGATGATGGCGCCGACGGTAATGGTGGTCTCGGCTTCGGTCATGTCGAGGTCAATCGCATCGTACTTGCACGCGGCTTTGGCTTTTTCCGCGTCGTCGGTACCGATGATAGCCGGGTCCAGCACGAAGCGTTCCGGGTACGCCTGGTTGAACGGCCGGTAGGCGCCCTTGCGCTTGCCCAGTCCGTAGTTGTACTCGTCGTCGAACTCGGCTTCCACCGCGTTACCGCAGTCGCCGCAGCTGGTGCAGTTTTCATTCACGTAACGCGGTGCGGTCTTCAGCGTAACGCTGTAGTTGCCGGCGTCACCGCTGATCGAAGTTACCTCGGTCATGGCCATGACCCGCAGGTTGCGGTTGGCCTTGATCCGGCGGAGGTTGATCTCCAGACCACATTTGGGGTGGCAGAGTTTGGGGAAATATTTATAGAGCTGGCTGACGCGGCCGCCAAGCGATGGGTTCTTCTCCACCAGAATGACCTGTTTGCCGCACTCGGCGGCTTCCAGCGCGGCCGTCATGCCGCTGATGCCGCCACCCACCACCAGAATCGTCTGGTTGGTTGCGATAACCTCTGACATGGATACTCCTCCGTCCAGAGTTACTGTGACAATTGGTTAAAATGCTTCCGGTCCGGGACGAGCACCGGGCCGGGGCTGAAAAGCGGAGCCAACCATACCCCACCCCCATGCACTGCGCTAGAGAATCTATATATAAAGAGCATCGAATCTTTCGATAATAAAATAAGAGGCGTATATATCACCCCGGATTTGTGGGCTTTGTTGCCCTCCCGGGAGAGAAGCGGTACCGTCGCCAGCGCACTGTTTTTCGAATCGGGGCGAGACCCGATATAGACAACCGTCATTCCGGCGTATGCCGGAATCCAGGCGGTTGCATCGGGCTTTATGGATTCCGGCATACGCCGGAATGACGGGGGCAGGAACCGGAATGACCGCGCAAGTCATTAAACCAGAAGAATATTGTATCACCGACGAGCCCTATTACGAGCCCGTCGGCAATGAAATAGAGGTTTTCGAGGCGGCCTGGGCCAACCAGCTGCCGGTACTGTTGAAAGGCCCGACCGGTTGCGGCAAGACGCGCTTCATGGAACACATGGCGTGGCGCCTGAAGCGCCCGCTGATTACCGTCTCCTGCCACGACGACCTGACTGCCTCCGACCTGGTCGGGCGTTTCCTGATCAGCGGTGGAGAGACCGTATGGGTGGACGGCCCGCTGGCCAGGGCGGTACGCGCCGGCGGTATCTGCTACCTCGACGAAGTTGTCGAGGCGCGCAAGGACACCACGGTGGTGATCCACCCGCTGGCGGACGACCGGCGCGTGCTGCCGATGGAGAAGCTCGGCGAAATGCTGGAAGCCGGTGACGATTTTTGCATGGCCATTTCCTACAATCCCGGTTACCAGAGTGTGCTCAAGGACCTCAAGCAGAGTACCCGTCAGCGTTTTGTGGCGCTGGAGTTCGATTACCCGGCGGCCGGGCTGGAGGCTAAGATCATCGCCAGCGAAACCGGGGTGAGCACCGATACCGCTGCGCAGCTGGTCAAGTTTGCCCAGATGACCCGTAACCTGAAGGGCAGTGGACTGGAAGAAGGCGCCAGTACCCGCCTGCTGGTGCATGCTGCCAAGCTGATGAAAAGCGGCGTAAAACCGGTGGTGGCCTGCCGCTCCAGTATCGCCCAGGCGCTCACCGATGACGCCGAAATGCTGACCGCTGTAAACGAGCTGAGCGCGTCGGTATTCTGAATATGGTTTTCGACAGTGGGCCTGTTTCGCCCGGGCTTCGGCCTTGCTGCCCAGGCGAAGCAGGCAGACTGTACCTGTCATAGGCCATGGTCCAGCTCCCGGAAATCCCTGAATCCGCCACCCGCGATGCGCGGGTCGAAACGCCGTTGGACGATTACGAACTGCTCGACTTCGGGCGCGGCCGCAAGCTGGAACGCTGGGGTGCTTACCTGGTGGAGACGCGCGACGCGCTGGCCACGGGCGAGCCGTCGACTTCTGGCTGGCAGGCCGACTGGATCTATGTCGATGAAGTCGGGCACGCCGGCCAGTGGGAGCCGACCCGCAGCGGTTTGAAGCGCGAGTGGACGGTGACAGTGGCCGGGATCACCGTGCCGTGCCGGCTGGACGCACGCGGCCGGGTCGGGTTGCAGGGCCGGGACCTGCCCTGCGGCCAGTGGGTACGCGAGCGCATCGACGGCTGCTATGACCTGGAAGACATCCGTCTGCTCAACCTGTTTGGCGGCAACGGGTTTGTCAGCGCGCAGGCTCTGGCTGCCGGTGCTTCGGTGGTGCACGTGGACGCCGACGCAGAGAGGCTGGCACTGGCCCAATCCCTGGCCGGAACCGCGGGTGTCGACTATGTGCAGGAAAACGTCATGGACTATGTCGAGGGCCTGCTGCGCCGCCAGCAGCGTTTCGACATGCTTGTACTCCCGGTGCCGGCGCTGGGGCACGGACCGAAGGGGCAGTTGTGGGATCGCGAAGTCGACCTGCCCCGGCTGGTGAAGTACCTGCCGCGCCTGGTCAGCGATCACTGCCTGGGCATCTGGTTGTCCACCGACGGTGGCGCCATTACCTGGAAAGCCGAGAGCCTTGGTCAATTGCTGCACGAGGTATTGCCCGGGCACACCATCGAGCCCCTGGTGCCGGGTGTCGGAACCCGCGACGGGCGTTTCCTGCCGGCGGGCGTCGCGGCGCGCTGGTTCGACGCCACGGATTTTCTCCAGACCGGTGACAGGCCGCTCACCGCGGCCCAGCTGGAAGAGCGCCTGGATGTGCACATGGTGTCGCTGGGTGCAGCGGAAGAACCGGCGCGCGCACTGGCGGACTACCCGCGAGCACAACAGGATTTCGTGTTGCGCTGTGCCGGCATGGTGGCGCGTACCAGTTCCGGGATGGCTTACAACTTTGTAACGCACGTGTGTGGTGCGTTACGCCTGATGGACGAAGCCGGTGTGGAGAACTGGCTGTTGTCCTGCATGGATATCTACGATACACGCGGCCTGCATCCCGCGGTGGCCGCCTTCAGGGATGTCGAGACTTTTGCGCGCGAGTACCGGGCGCGTCGTAGCGGCCTGGCGCTGGATGAAGTGGTCAATGTGCTGGAAGCCTTCGCGCACGGACTGAACGGCCGCCGTCTGAAAGTGGAAGCCGGTGAGCACGTCTACACCGATACGGAAACCCTGTTTTTGCCGGCCTCGGTCACCCTGTCGGCGCAGCGCGACGAGAATTTCCAGCTGTACAAGGCGATGCTCGTGCACCAGTGGGCGCAGACCTGGACCGGTACCTGGCGCATCGATGTCAGCGCAGCATTGTCCCCCTATCCCGACTATGCGAGGGCACTGGCCTGTTTTCATGCACTGGAAACCCTGCGCCTGGACGCGTTCGTCGCCCGCCAGTTGCCGGGTGTGTTTCGCTCGCTGCAGGCATTTCGTGAGAGCGGTGAAGCCTCCCTTACGGAAGAGTGGCGCCTGGCGCGGCAGCGACTGGCACGCGATAGCGCCGGCGTGCAGGACAGTCTGGAACTGCTGCCCGCCTTACTCGACCAGCCCTTGCCGGCCACCACGCCCTACCAGGGCGTGTTGCGACCGGCCGACGTGGCGCGCGTGCGTAGTGCGCGTATCGAATCGGACAAACAGGCATTTCGCCTCGGCCTGTTGAAGATGCAGAACGATATCGATACAGCCCGCGAGCAGGGAGAAGAGGCAGCCGCACAGGAGGATACCGGGGCAGCGCCGGACCAAGCCGACAGCCCTGCGCTGCAACTGCGTGAAGTCCCGTCACAGGAAACGCCGGACGGCTTCAGCTACGAAATAGAACTTGATGGCCGGCCGCTGGACGTGCCCGACAACGTCAGGGGGACCATGGCCTCGATCCTCCAGGACCTGGGCGAGATACCCGACGATTACCTGCAGGCGGCGGGCGACGGTATGTACTACGCGGGCGAAATCGAAGCGCCCAGTTCCGAGGATGTGTGGAAGGGAACGTATCACGAAGAAGGCGCCTTTCTGTATAACGAATGGGACTACGAGCGCCAGAACTACCGCAAAAACTGGGCCGTGTTGCGCGAGATGGACGTGCTCCCGGGACAGGATCATTTCGTCAGTGACACCCTGTACAAGTACCGCGGGCTGGCCATGGAGCTGCGCCGGACCTTTGAAGCCCTGCGCGGTGAGGACAAGCTGCTGAAGAGACAGCCGCACGGTGACGATGTCGATATCGATGCGCTGGTCGAAGCGCTGGCCGATACCCGTCACGGCGCGGAAATGTCCGAGCGCCTGTTTACCCGTATGCACAAGCTGGAACGCAATATCGCCGTCATGTTCATGGTCGACATGAGCGGTTCCACCAAGGGCTGGATCAACGATGCCGAACGCGAAGCGCTGGTGTTGTTGTGCGAAGCCCTGGAGACCCTCGGTGACCGCTATGCGATCTACGGGTTTTCGGGCATGACCCGCAAGCGCTGCGAAGTCTACCGTGTGAAGCGTTTCGATGAACCCTGCGGAGAGGAAGTGCGCGCACGTATCAGCGGCATACAGCCCAGGGACTACACGCGCATGGGTGTAACGATACGCCACCTTACCAGCCTGCTGAATGAAGTCGAGGCGCGTACCAGGCTGCTGATCACGTTGTCCGATGGCAAGCCAGATGATTACGACACGTACCGGGGCGCCTACGGCATCGAAGACACACGCATGGCGTTGATCGAGGCCAGGCGCAGCGGCATCCACCCGTTCTGCATCACTATCGATACCGAGGCGCGTGACTACCTGCCACACATGTACGGTGCCGTGAACTACGCAGTCATCGATGAGGTGCGCAAGCTGCCGTTAAAGGTGTCGGATATCTACCGGCGGTTGACGACCTGAAAAATACACGGCCATTCAATAAAACACATCGCGCATGAATAAACTGCACCGCCTGTTTGAGTTGCACCGGCTGTTGAGTCAACGGCGCCGGCCTGTACCGTTGCAGCTTATTTGCGAACACATGGAATGCTCGGAATCCACGGCGCGCCGGTTGGTACATGCCCTGCGCGACGACATGAATGCGCCGCTCGAGTACGACCGTGCACAACGCGGCTGGCGTTATGACGATGTGCCCGGCCAGCGTTACGAATTGCCGGGCCTGTGGTTCTCGCCCGAAGAGCTGTATGCACTGATGGTGTCCTGGCATTTGTTATCCGAACTCCAGCCCGGACTGGCGAGCCGTTACATTGAACCCGCGCGGGATAAAATAGAGCAGTTGTTACAGCAGCAAGGCGGGAGTAGTGCGGATATCGGCCGACGTATCCGCATTCTGCAAATGGCGGCAAGGCCTGCCGACCTCAAATTGTTCCAACAACTCAGCCGCGCACTGTTTGAACGCCGCCGCATCAGCATCCTCTACCATGGTCGCGAACGCGACAAAACGACCGAGCGCGACGTGTCTCCACAGCGCCTTGTCTACTACCGCAGCAACTGGTACCTCGATGCCTGGTGTCACCTGAGAAATGAGCTGCGCAGCTTCTCGCTGGACCGTCTTTACCTGGTCGATACGCTGGCGCAGGCCGCACGCGAATGCAGCGACAAGCTGCTCGACGGTCACTTTAGCCGTGCCTACGGCATTTTCGCCGGCGAACCCGAAAACACCGCGGTGCTGCGCTTTACCCCGGCTGCCGCACGCTGGGTGGCCGACGAACAATGGCACCCTGACCAACAGGGTAAGATATTGAAAAATGGCGGGTTCGAGCTTCGCATTCCGTACAGCGATCCACGCGAACTGATGATGGATATCCTCAAGTACGGGCCGGAGGTCGAGGTGCTGAGGCCGATGAAACTGCGCGAAACAGTTGCCGAAAAGCTTATGAAGGCCGCCCGGCAATACAAAAACAATTAACCTGTCAGGTTTTGACGGGGTTAGGGTGGTATAAGGGAAAACAAGGAACGGGAAATATGAAACTGGACAGCGTCGAACAAATATTCCAAGCACTCAATTCAGCTGGTGTGCGCTACCTTGTCGCGGGTGGGCTTGCAGTCAATGCTCACGGTTACCTGCGGTTCACCAAGGATGTGGATTTTGTTCTGCAGCTGGCGCCTGACAATATCCAGCGTGCATTCGCAGCGCTCGGCGCTTTGGGTTATCGGCCGAATGTCCCTGTTACAGGCGAGCAGTTTGCCGATCCCGAGCAACGGGAAAGCTGGGTTCGGGATAAGGGGATGCAGGTACTGCAGCTATGGTGCGAGGCTCACCGGGAGACGCCCGTCGACATCTTTGTGAGTGAGCCTTTCCCGTTTGACGATGAATACAGCCGCGCTCTGGTGAAGCCCCTGTACGGGGATATCGAAGTACGATTTGTTTCCATACCGACACTGATTCAAATGAAACAGGCTGCAGGTCGGGAGCAGGATCGTATTGATATCGAGCAGTTGCAGATATTGCAGAGCGAGAACGATGGCGAATAAATCGGAAGATGACGTGGACTGGAAGCTTACCACCTGGGAGGGCGCGAAGCGCGAAGCACTGAGGCGCTGGGCAGCTTTACCGCTCGAAAGGATCGTTGCGGCATTGGAAGAAATGCAGGAACTGGGTGAAGAGCTTCATTCATCAGATGCCGGGGTGGGCGTGGGTGAACAGCAGGGCGATTATCGTGCTGGGGCCAAAGACGAGCATCGTTGATGCGGAGAAGTGGTGCCAAGGCAGAAAAAAGTGCGTGATACGGTGGCCGGCAAGCTTCGGTAGGCAGGTCGGCAATACAAATAAAGATCATTAGCCTGTCAGGTTTTGACAGGATGGGGGTGGTATAAGGTTGGCAGGGAGGAATGAATGCAGCCAATCAATACAAAACTGTCGCAGGGAAAGGAGCCGATGGCCGGCGAGCAGAGCTATTATCGTTACTGGGGGAAAGCGTCGAAAGACGATAGTGGCGAGTTCCGTTGCCACTTGCTTCCGTACCATAGCCTTGACGTGGCGCAGATGGCAGCATGTTGGCTGGAAAACAGCAGCGTCTTGCGTGGTCGTCTCGCCACCATGACGCATTGTTCCATTAAGAAGTCCGTCGCCTGGGTGTTATTTTTCGTTGCCTTACACGATCTTGGCAAGTTTGATATTCGCTTTCAGCTAAAAGTCCCCGCAGTCTTAAATACGTTTTGGGGCGGTTCATCAGGCAATTTGCCAGATAACATTATTTCCAGAAACTACTGGCATGGTGAGTACGCGGCTTATTGGGCCTATCATGATCTCGCTGATCGGTTGCAATGGAAGCTGAACGAAGACATGCCTTGGGATGAACCTGTAGGCGTAGAGATCTGGGCAGCGTGGCAACCCTGGATTCGCGCTGTAGCTGGACATCACGGTATGGAACCCTCATCAGCTAAGGAACCCGATGGCCAGCCACCTCTGGCTTTGCCCGAAATTGCGGAGCAAGATTGTAAGGCACGCCTGGCATTTATCGAGGCTATGGAAGAACTTTTTCTCAAGCCCGCAGCCCTTTCTCTCGAAGACACGCCGCCGCCATGCGATCTGGAATTTATCGCAGGGTTCTGCTCCGTCTGTGATTGGCTGGGCTCTACCACCGAAAACCGTGATGGCCAGTCCCGTTTTACCTATTGTGAGGTTCCGGGAGACTTGGCGCAGTATTTTCAATCGCGAAAATCGATAGCGGAAACGCTACTGGACGAAAGTGGACTACTTGGCTGCACTGTAACAGCAGGCGGAATGGCTGATGTATTTCCGCAATTTGATTGTCCTCGTCAAGTACAAACCCTGGTGGATGAGCTGCCTGTTGAGGCTGGTTTGACTTTAATCGAATCGCCCACGGGTTCCGGAAAGACAGAAGCAGCCCTGGCGTACGCCGCCCGTTTGCTGGTCGCAGGGCAAGCAGAAAGCATTATTTTCGCCTTGCCGACGCAGGCGACAGCTGACGCCATGCTGAATCGACTGACAGAAGTGGCTATTCGCTTGTTTGATAATGCTGATGTAGTACTGGCACACGGTAAGTCACGTTTCAACCCGGCATTTATCAACCTGAAGAAGAAAGCGGGAAAAAGTACTGCAAACAGCGTCCGGGAACGAGAAGCCGGTGTCCAGTGTGCGCATTGGCTGGCCCAAAGCCGAAAACGGGTGTTTCTCGGTCAGATAGGCGTATGTACCGTGGACCAGGTGCTGATTTCTGTGTTGCCTGTGCGTCACCGTTTTGTCCGTGGTTTTGGATTGGGCAAGAGTGTACTCATCATCGATGAGGTACATGCCTACGACGCTTATATGTATGGGTTGCTGGACCGGGTTCTACGGCATCAGAATGCCATGGGCGGCAGCGCTGTCCTGCTTTCCGCCACACTGCCACTGGGCCTGCGGCATGCGCTATTGAATTCCTGGGATGTGAGTGGTGACGTTTTGAATTCCGCGAACGATTACCCTCTCGTAACGCAGGTGCAAGGAAAGCAAGCCAGGATGTACCCATTGCCAGATGCTGAGAAACAGCGTCTGGCAGAAGAGAAGCGAGTCGTGCATCTGGAACAGCTGGAAACCGGCGACATGCTACCCGATGATGATTTGCTTGCGCGGATTGTCAGGGCGGCTGATGCAGGCGCCAATGTTGTGGTGATCTGTAATCTGGTGGCCGATGCGCAGAAACTGGCGGAACGTCTGTCAGATTTGACGCCTCGGGATATTCTGTTGTTTCACTCTCGCTACCGTTTCAAGGATCGCCAGCGGATTCAACAACAGGTCATGTCCCGTTTTGGAAAGAGCGGGCAACGGATTCAGGGTGGTATTCTGGTTGCAACCCAGGTTGTGGAGCAGAGTCTCGATCTGGACTTCGACTGGATGATTACACAGCTCAGCCCCGTCGACCTCCTGTTTCAGCGACTTGGCAGGCTGCATCGTCACGAACGCAAACGACCGACAGGTTTTGAAAAGGCCGCCTGTACCGTGCTCGTCCCGGTCGATAACCAGTATGAGCTACACAAACTCATCTACGGCAATGGCAAGGCTTCCAACTCCCGAGTGCTGTGGCGTACAGAACAAATAGTGAGGCAGCATTCCCAATTGTGTTTTCCCGATGTTTATCGGCCGTTGATCGAAAGTGTGTATGAAGAAGAATCCTGGGATGACGAGCCACGCGAAATCGTTCAGGAATACGAAAAGTACTGGCAGGCCCAGTACGCCAGCCGTAGTGTCGCACGCCAAATCAGCGACATCGAAAATGCCTGGCCTGATGACGACAGTCATGTGAACCTGTTGACCCGCGATGGTGAAATGAGTCTGAGTATTGTTCCTGTCGAGGAAACCGCTGATGGACTCTGTTTGCTCGGTGATGACACACCTGTCGCCCAGCTTGAGGGCTGGGAGCAAGCTGAACTGGTTATGCGAAACACCTTGCCGGCACCGGCCTCATGGCGCAACCTCGGCCTTCCAGAGGCTGCGAAACAAGACGGTTTGATATGGCTCGTGATGGAAGCGGATGGCATGGATGGGTGGCGATTCAGCACTCGGAAGGCGGTCTTCGACTATGACCGAAAATACGGATTAAGGATGACAAGAAATGAATCTACTCACTGACCCCTGGGTGCCGGTTCAGGACGCCAGCAAGACCGTGCTGATCAGCTTGCAGGATGTGCTGACCAGCGATGAGGACCACCAGATTGTATTGCCACGCGACGATATGGAGCTGGCATGTCTGCAACTGTTGATCTGCCTGACTCAGGTGCTGTTTCTTCCCGAAGATTCCGGGGCATGGAAGCGACGAATTAAAACGCCACTGGATGCCGATGAGTATAAAGCGGGTATTGAGCGATATATCGACTGGTTCGATTTGAATCATCCTGAATGGCCGTTTATGCAGTCGCGAGGTGTTAGTGCAAAGAAAGTCACGCCAATACAAAAGATTCTTATAGGACTTCCTGCGGGCACAAGTAGCCATGCGTTTTTTAATGGCCCGGGAGAGATCGGTCAGGTTTCCCAGTCCGTGGCAGCAATCTCACTTTTTAATATGGCAAATAATTATTCGTATGGTGGAGGGATAAAAGAGGGGCTTCGTGTTGTGTCTCAGAAGTCGCCAATTACTACGTTGATGTCCGGTCACATGCTACGGCGCACAATCTGGTTTAATGTTCTGCATAAGGAAAGTCTGTTGAATATTATGCCAGACTACGATCGGCTCAAGGAAAATGACAACCCGGTCTGGGTCGAACCAATTAAACCTAAATCCACTTTCCATGCACATGAGATCGGGTTGATTCGAGGCCTGTTCTGGCAGCCTGCGCACATCGAATTGGCTTTTTCTTCTGGTGGCGAGTGCGACTTGCTTGGTGTAAATACTCAGGATGCTTTGGTATCAGGGTTCTGTATAGAGAAATTTGGGAGTTATAAGACTGGCGGATTTGATGTAGAGGGGCGATGGATTCACCCCCATTCCCCTCGAGTTCTCGACCTGAAAAAGGGGGAGATGAAATATCTTTCTTTCACTACTACCGCTCCGGCCTGGACGCAGCTTGATCACTTGTTGCTTGAGTCCAAAGACGATAAGCAGGGATACATCCCCGCCGAAGTGGTACGGCAGTTCAAACGAGACCTCATGCAATCGGATCAGTTGATTGTCGGTGGTTATCGCAACAAGCAGGCGTCCATTTTGCAGCGGCGCCATGAACTTTTCCCCTTGCGTCCCGGTTGGGATAAGAATGGCCAACTTTTTTCACAGTTTGTTCGCATGACGCTGGAAATCAAGACACTGTTGCGCAATAAATTGTATGGCTTCGCCAAGTCGGCAGGAGTTCCCGGTCTGCATGATCAGGCCGAAGCAATCTATTACCACCAGTCAGAGCCACTGATTCATCAGACCCTGCGAGAAATTGATTGGTCGAAACCTGGTGATCGTTTGCGCAATTTAAGCAATGATCTTGTTGACCTCAGTTGGAGAATTTTTGAACAGGTCGCCCGTCCCTATGCCCACGAACCAGGGATGATCAAGGCATTGGCTGTCGCCCGAACGACCCTGGGTAGAGCATTCCGTAAATTGAGGGAAACCTGAGCCATGAATGAAGTCATTGATTTTGTAGCTATAGCGAGACGTTATACCGAGTTGGGAAGTGGGTCCAAGGCGGAACTGCGACGTGCCGGCAAGCCGGATGATCTGGTGCTGATCCCTGCTTTTTATCATCTACTGCCTGGTGTCCGCACGGATAAACGTTGGCAGCGCGTGGTGTTTTTCCTGCCTTACATAACGCATGCAGAAAACGGCATGTCGCTGGGTAAACAGCTGGCGGGAAAAGTCAGTGAAGAGCGCCTGTTTCAAGTGCTGCGTTCCACTTCGCCAAATGACCTGATTCAGCTTCGCAGATTGGTGAAACAGGTTGACCCTGTCCTGGACTGGAAAAAGTTGGGCGAGATGCTTTTCTACTGGAATGAACAGGCCAAGCGCCGCCTGATTGAAGACTATTTCCTGCCACCCGTCGATTCGAAAAAGGAAGCCGTATCATGAGCGAAAAGAACTTTGTTAATTTTCATGTCCTGATTTCCCATAACCCATCCTGTCTGAATCGGGATGATATGAACCTGCAGAAAACCGCAATTTTTGGTGGGGAACGGCGGGTACGCATCTCATCGCAGTCATTAAAGCGAGCTATGCGAAAAAGTACGTATTACCGAAAATACTTAGGTCATTCATCGGTTCGTACTCGTGAATTGGGCATCTACCGTAATCAAATTAGTAGGGAGATGGGCAGCCGGTTTCCTACGGAAATAATAGATCGAGCTATTACATTTTGGGCCGACGCCAGAGGAATTGAAGATTTTGAGTCATCTGAAACTGCTGTGGCTCCTTGGGTAGTCGAAGAAACGGAGATACTTTGTGAAGCATTAGTAGAGAACGATGAGTTCAAACGCTTGTGTGACGAATATGTAGAAATTACCGGAAATGCGGATAAAGACAAGAAGAAAAAACGATCCTTAGAAAAAAAGTCCACAGCCTTACTGAAAAAAGAAGGTGTGTGGGATGCTCTTCTATGTGCAGTGTCGAATGCTATAGATATCGCGCTGTCTGGTCGCATGGCTACATCGGGGCTTATGACAAACATTGATGGTGCCATGTCTATTGCGCACTCAATAACCACACACTCGACAGACTCCGATATTGACTGGTTCAGTGCGGTAGATGACTTGGTAGAACAAGGCGCCGGCCATCTAAACAGTCAGGAACTCAGCTCAGGTGTGTTTTATCGCTATGCCAGCCTGAATATACCGCATCTGCAACAGAACCTTGGCGGGGCTACACGGGAAAGAGCATTGGAAATTGCAAAACATGTGGCTCACATGCTGGCGACTGTTGTTCCAACAGCCAAGAATCAGAGTACTGCACCGTTCAATCTCGCGGATTTCGTCATGATCAGTTTCAGCGATCTACCGGTCTCCCTGGCTAATGCTTTCGAGAAGCCGATTGATGATAAGGGGGGTTATTTGCGGCCGTCTATCGAGGCGTTGACGGGTTACTGGAAAAACATCCATCGAGGCTACGGCCTCGATGAACAGGTGGCGGCGTTCCAGGTGGGCGGCGCAGACGGTGAGCCCGAGACCTTCGCCAGCCTGCCAGAGCTGGAAGACTGGGTGGCCAAGGATAGCGGAAAATGATGAAGGCGTATGTTGCACTGAAATTGCGAGGTGTGATGCAGGCCTGGGGTGGTCATACTTTTGAAGATCTTCGCCACACCGAACTGATTCCAACACGTAGTGGTATTCTGGGGCTGTTAGCGGCTTGTTTCGGTATCGACCGGACAGATCAGGCGCGCCTCGAAGACCTGGCCGGGAGTGTAGCCATCGCCGTGAGGATGGACAGAGCACCGCAGCGCATTACCGATTTTCATACTGTGATGGATGCTCGCAAGGTGGATGGAAAAGCCAGAAAGGACCCCATCGTTTCACGCCGCGAGTATCTGTGTGATGCAGAATACACCGTTTTACTGGAGATCTCCGAACTTGCCGGGTTTTCGGTAGCTGATGTGGTGCGCGCCCTTCAGCGCCCGGTTTACACACCATTTCTTGGAAGACGCTCCTGCCCTACATCCCGACCGCTCTATGAGGCGACCATTGATGCGGTAGATTTTGAGTCGGCGTTTGGTCTGGTTGAGCCGTGTAAAGGAACAGTTTATAGCGATAAATGTCCGCGCTCGGGAGGCACACGATTTCGCCTGCGTGATATTCCGTTGTATGGGCGTAAACGACAGTTTGCTTCGCGCCAGCTTTATGTCTATCAGCAGTCGGGGGACGGTGATGATCCTCAGTAAAGTTATTCTTGCGCCGGGTAATCTTCAAAACGCATGGGAGTGGCACCGTGCATTATGGTCCTTGTTTCCAGATATCGAGTGCCAACCCAATGAATCCTCGCCTTTTCTTTATCGTGTGGAGCGGCTGGACCTTGCCAAAGGTGCCGAGGTTCTCGTTCAGTCGACATTACGTCCTGTAGAACGATCAAAAAATGCCAAAGTGGCGGCGACTCGCATGATTGAACCCAGTCCACAAACGCACCAGCCACTACGCTTTCTGCTTACTGCCAATGTCACCAAAACCATTCGGGATAAAGAGGCTCCTGACCGTAAGATCCGTGTTCCATTGATCAGGGAGGAAGAGCAAATTCGTTGGTTGGGCAGGAAGCTTAATGGGGCGGCTGATAAAATCAGCGAACTGAAGGTACGGCCTCATCCGCCAATCTATTTCCGTAAAGGGGGCCGGTCTGGAAAAATCGTGAAGGTAAGTTTTGAAGGGTTGCTGGAGACAGCCGATCCCGAACGGTTAAAGGAAATACTGGTGAGCGGGATCGGCCCGGCCAAAGCCTTTGGGTGTGGTTTGTTGCTGGTGCGTCGACCGTCGTGAGTATGTGCTCGCCTCAGCTTGCGGGTAAAAAAACCGGTGGTTACGCGACTTAATGAGGATAGCAAGAAATAAAGTGATTCCAAGGAGTTGGGCCAGCCAAGGCCTTCGGCTGCGGTCTGCTCCTGGTCCGTCCAGCAAGGTGATATCGCAGCAAAAAATCCATAATTGTGCTATCATTTGATGGCACAAATTAACAGCAGGGTAATTCTGATGGACACGTTCACAGTAAGAGATCTACGCGAACGCACCGGCGAGCTTATCCGGGATGCCGAGTCGGGAGAGCTTGCGGTTGTCACCAAGCACGGCAAACCCGTGTTTGTCGCCGTGCCCTTTAGCGAAGAGGTCGTGGCATCCGGCATCCTGTTCGTCCTGGCAGCCAGATTTTTCCAGGAAAACCTCCTGAGCCTGGGCAAGGCGGCACGCTTCGCAGGCTGTTCGATACCCGAGTTCGTCGACTACCTGGACAAGGTTGGTATTCCCACCGTGCAGTACCCGGCGGAAGAACTGGAACAGGAACTGGAAGCGATTGGCTGAGACTGTTGTCGCCGATGCGGGGCCGTTGATTGCGTTTGCGCATCTGGAACTGCTTCCGCTGCTACCGGAGTTGCTTGGGCGCGTTATCGTACCTGTCAGTGTTTTGCAGGAATGCCTGTATATTCCCACCCGGCCTGACGCGGTGACGATTCAGGCTGCGCTGGACGAGGGCGTGCTGGTCGCACAAGCGACAACTGATACGCCGCTGGAAGGCCTGTCATCTTCGCTGGGTGCAGGCGAACAGTCCGCCATTTCTCTTGCGCTTTCGCTGGAATGTGCCGTACTCATGGATGACAGGCTGGCGCGCCGGGCAGCACGTCACCTGGGGCTGCGCGTCATCGGTACGGGAGGTGTACTGATCAAGGCCAGGCAGAGCGGGTTGATACCTGAAGTGGGCCCTTTGCTGGAGCAGTTGTGTGCCAAGGGGTATCGCCTCTCGTCCGGACTCATTGCCACTATCCTTCAATATGCCGGGGAAGCGTGAATACGCAGGGTATTGGGCCTGCCAAAGCCTTTGGCTGTGGTCTGTTACTGGTGCGACGCCCCACTTGAGTGTGTATACTGGGTGTGTAACCAGAGAAGGTGCCGGATACATGTCACACCGTGTCAATATCATGCTGGATAATGAGGTCTGGCAGGCCATGCAGGCACTGCCCCGCGGCGAGCGCAGCCGGCTGGTCAACCGCGCCATCAAAGCGTACTTGTTGCAACAACGCCGGCAAAAAGCGGCGGAGGCCATGGATGCCCTCCGTGAATCCACCCGCCCCCTGTCCGGCAGCACGGAGCAGTGGGTGCGGGAAGACAGGGAGAGTCATTGGAAAGATTGATCGTCACGGATGCGTGCGTGTTGCTCAAATGGGTGCTGCCGGCCGAGCAGGAACAGAACCTTGCACAGGCGCTGGCCTTGCGACGTGCCTTTGAGGAACAGCGGATTGACTTGCTGTTGCCGCCGCTGTGGTTCTACGAGGTGGGAAACGTGCTCACACGCAAATGTCCATCGGATGCGGCACGACGCCTGCGCCTGTTGACGGACCTCGCCATGCCCGAGGCGCGTCCGAGCACCCGCTGGCAGGAGGCGATCTGCGAGCTGGTACAGACCAGTGGCGCCACCTTCTATGATGCAACCTATCATGCCCTTGCCCGTGTGACGTCCGGTGTTTTTGTCACAGCAGACATGAAATACCTGGCGCGCGCCGGTCGCGATGCGCATATCCTGCCGCTGTCCGAGTGGCTGGACTGATTGTGCTCCCGCCACTCAAGCCCATTGCCATGAAAGAACGCGTTTCCATGCTATTCATCGAGCGCGGGCAAATCGATGTACTGGATGGCGCCTTTGTCGTCGTCGATAAAACAGGTGTCAGAACACAGATACCCGTCGGTTCTATTGCCTGCCTGATGCTGGAGCCAGGGACGCGTGTGTCTCATCGCGCTGCCGCCCTGGCGGCCCGCGTTGGTACCCTTCTGGTGTGGGTTGGTGAGGCAGGGGTTCGCCTGTATGCTTCCGGCCAGCCCGGTGGCGCCCGTTCCGATCGCCTCCTGTACCAGGCAAAACTCGCACTGGATGAAAAAGCCCGACTGCGCGTTGTGCGTAAAATGTACGAGCTGCGTTTTGGTGAAAAGCCACCCGAACGGCGCAGCGTGGAACAGCTGCGTGGGATCGAAGGCGTGCGCGTGCGAAAAATCTACCAGGCGCTGGCAAAACGGCATGGTGTTGAGTGGAAACGGCGTGACTACAACCCGGAAGCATGGGGTTCGGGCGACATCCCCAATCGCTGCGTTTCATCTGCAACCGCCTGCCTGTACGGTATTACCGAGGCGGCTGTACTGGCAGCCGGTTATGCGCCCGCGGTTGGGTTTATCCACACGGGCAAGCCATTGTCGTTCGTTTACGATATTGCCGATATCTTCAAGTTCGATTCTGTTGTCCCGCTGGCCTTTCAGGTGGCCGCAAAAGAGCCGCGTGAACCGGAACGCAGTGTGCGCCTTGCATGCCGCGACCTGTTCAGGCAGGAAAAATTACTGGGTAAAATTATTCCCACCATCGAGGAAATACTCGCGGCAGGTGGTCTGGATGCCCCCAAACCCCCGGAGGATGCCGTTCAACCGGCGTTTCCGTCACCAGACAGTATGGGCGATGCTGGTCATCACAGTTGAAAATGCGCCACCACGGCTGCGAGGTCGTCTAGCCGTCTGGCTCGTGGAGGTCAGGGCCGGTGTTTATGTCGGGAACCCTTCGAAGCGACTTCGTGAAATGATATGGGGGCAAGTCGGCGAGGGCATTGAAGAAGGCAACGCTGTGATGGTGTGGAAAACCAATACGGAAAGCGGTTTTGATTTTCTCACGCTGGGCGAAAATCGTCGCATGCCTGTTGAGCTTGATGGATTAAAGCTTGTTTCGTTTTACCCGCCTCCTGGCGATGGCGAGGTTCTTTAATAACTCGGTGAGTACCTGTAGGGGCTGACGTAGATTCTGCCGGGAAATTGTTGGTAGAATCTTAAAGCTTCTATTTGTAATGGAATAACATAGAGATACAGGAAGTGTGTTCCCCGCGCATGCGGGGATGAACCGACTTAGCGGCCGATCACCTCCAATACGCGAAAGTGTTCCCCGCGCATGCGGGGATGAACCGTACTGTTTCTGGAATCGGCTGAACCCGGTACCGTGTTCCCCGCGCATGCGGGGATGAACCGACGCCTGTGACGCTCAGCGTAATTGTGAAACGGTGTTCCCCGCGCATGCGGGGATGAACCGGATGCGCCCGTATCAACACACGCCGACGTAAAGTGTTCCCCGCGCATGCGGGGATGAACCGATTTAACCGACGGATTACGATTGACTCCTACAGTGTTCCCCGCGCATGCGGGGATGAACCGGTAATGTCCGGCTTTGATATGTATGTGGAACGGTGTTCCCCGCGCATGCGGGGATGAACCGAATCATTTTCGCCAACCACCGCTAACTGTGAAGTGTTCCCCGCGCATGCGGGGATGAACCGGGCACGTTATCAACACATTGGTTTAATTTTAAGTGTTCCCCGCGCATGCGGGGATGAACCGGTTGGTTGTTCAGGTCTCTACAGCAGCTACCAGTGTTCCCCGCGCATGCGGGGATGAACCGCTCATGAATCCTCCTGATGTCGCCTATACCAGGTGTTCCCCGCGCATGCGGGGATGAACCGCCGAACATCGTCCGGCAGGGCCTTGATCTGGTGTGTTCCCCGCGCATGCGGGGATGAACCGTTTCCGCCAAAAATTGCACCAGCAGTCACAGCGTGTTCCCCGCGCATGCGGGGATGAACCGAGCTGGAGCCTATTTCACTATCGGAGTGGGCGGTGTTCCCCGCGCATGCGGGGATGAACCGGGGCGAAGCTATGCACCTATCAAGGCGAGGTAGTGTTCCCCGCGCATGCGGGGATGAACCGGCGTTTTGCCGCAGAGAATCCCTTCTACAGTGGTGTTCCCCGCGCATGCGGGGATGAACCGATGATATTGTCCAGCGTTTGCTCGTCGTCAGGGTGTTCCCCGCGCATGCGGGGATGAACCGTTTTCCGGTGCGTTCATGGCCAGCTCCTTGCCGTGTTCCCCGCGCATGCGGGGATGAACCGTTGGCTGATAGTGCTGTCTTTGAAGTCGCCGAGTGTTCCCCGCGCATGCGGGGATGAACCGCCTGGACACGCTGTCGAGAAATTGGCTCTCCCGTGTTCCCCGCGCATGCGGGGATGAACCGTCACGGTGCTGCGTGCGGTTCTGTTTGCGGCAGTGTTCCCCGCGCATGCGGGGATGAACCGGCCAGATTATCCGAACCGTGGCCGAGTCCGGGGTGTTCCCCGCGCATGCGGGGATGAACCGGCTTCGACCTGTTTTACAGCGTCAATGGATAGGTGTTCCCCGCGCATGCGGGGATGAACCGGGATTTTCTCATTTCCTCGATAGTCATACCCAGTGTTCCCCGCGCATGCGGGGATGAACCGCTTGACCCAGCTCCTAGAGTCAACTCCAGGTTGTGTTCCCCGCGCATGCGGGGATGAACCGTGATGTGCTGGACTGCCCTGCTTTATATCGACGTGTTCCCCGCGCATGCGGGGATGAACCGGCAAATCCGACGATAAACAGGTAAGCGTATGTGTGTTCCCCGCGCATGCGGGGATGAACCGATAGAACGGAAACCTACAACGAGGCTGCGTATCCCACTGAAGCCTGCCACCCATTCCACGTGAAGGTTGCCATCCAGACCACGGCAAAGCTGCCACCCATCGGAGCGTAGCGACGCGGGGAAAGTAACGTTAGTCTTCCGGGGTTCGATCT